>TARA_R110002072_G_scaffold269868_3_pt1 | contig 256056 bp, 238 predicted proteins | sample TARA_R110002072 | Tara Oceans TARA_R110002072 (sample SAMEA4397118) | marine metagenome | biome: Polar Biome; feature: [SRF] surface water layer (ENVO:00010504); material: water (ENVO:00002006), including particulate matter (ENVO:01000060) such as... | depth 5 m | reverse complement strand
TCGCGCTTTTTCGGGAAAACACCTGACTGAAATACGTGGCTTTATTGGGCGAGCTTAACGTCACCCGCTCCGGGACTCTATCCTCCGCCGAGGTGGACGCGCAAACTCCAACCGGGCTGCCAATGCGGTATTGCTGTGTTGTACAACGGTTAGCACAAGGTCCGGCAGGGGGCGGGGGCGTGGAGATCAATCAGGCCACGCAGTCTCCTGCGGTCCGGCCCCCGAAAGGGCGCGAGGACTGCCTGAGCCCGGGCTTGCCCGGGCGAGTTCCGCAGCGCCGGGGGTCGGGCCGCAGGAGGTGGCCGATCTCCGCGCCCCCACCCCCTGCCGGACCGCTCCCCGCTTACAGGAAACACAAACACTGTTTAGTCTGTTATACCCGCGGCCCCACCAACGAGAACATCGCACCAGTCGGATCCAGCGCACTGATGATGAACTCACCGCCCGGTATCTCCTGCGGACCATGCATTACCTGACCATCCGAGCTACCAATTTTTTCTGCTGCCGCGTCAATGTCCGTAACCCGGAAGTAGAAGCTCCACATGGGCACAGGCATTTCGTCGGGTTTTGTCATGATCGCCCCGATCATGTCGCCATGACGGATAAACTGGTAGCTGCCCATCGGACCCATGTCCATTTCACCGTCCTTGCTCCACCCAAAATGGTGACCGTAGAACTCCCAGGCACCGACCAGATCCGTTGTGGCCAGTTCATTCCAGGCACAATGTCCGGGACGCGCCTGATCGTTGGCAAACGCCATACTGGGACTGCCGCTGCTGTCTTTCATGACATAAAAAGGAACACCCTGAGGGTCGGTCAGCATCGCCATGCGTCCGACACCGGGAATGTCAACGGCGGGCATCATCACGCTGCCACCGTCAGCAACCATACCCTCAACAGAGGCATCGACATCGTCAACACCGATGTATCCCAGCCAGACAGGATGAGCGCCGCCGGCAATCATTTCTTCGGTCAACTGCATCAAACCGGCGACATCATGCTTTTCCCGGGTCGTTGCGTCTTCAGCAGAGGCAAGCCGGTAGTCCATATCGGGAAAATCTGTTTTCTCAATCGACCATCCCAGAATTTTTGAATAGAACGCTTCGGCTGACCCGACATCGCCTGTTAAAAGTTCGTACCAGACAAAGTCTCCATGTTTGTTGTTCATGCTTTATCTCCTTGAGGAATTTACGTCTGACTACCCTTTTTTCTTTTGTGTGTCTTGTGTGGCTTATATGTCTTCAAATTTTCAATAGAGCCGACTGAAAATTTGTTACTATTTTTGCCTTTTGTATTTAAAAGTCAATAACCATGATCGTTACCGGCGTCCCGTTGTAGGGCTCGCGACTGTATATCTGCCAACCCAGTCTTGCATACAGTTGTTCCTGATCCGGTGTATACAGGTACAGGCGGGCGATGCCGTTATCCCGTGCATGCTGCATGACCTGTCTGATCAATACGGTTCCGACACCCCTGTTGCGATGCGCGACAGCGACGTAAACACTGGCCAGCCAGGGTGTCAGTTCCGGATGTGAGCTCATGTCATCAGCCAGAATGGTCGCCGATCCCAGCAACTCGCCGTCCTGCTCCGCTACAAACGTGGTGGGTATGACCTTACCCTGCAAATCCTCGCGCATCTCTTCAATCCGTTCATCCAGTGAACGTTCGGGGTTCAGATACGACCACTCAGCGTGATGCCAGTCGGCCAGCGTCAACAGATACTCAGGCCTGTCCTTTAACGTGTAAATATTCATATTCATCCTGCTACAAGAATTGGGGCTCTCAGAAATGGGGACGGAGGGATTAAAATTTAATCCCTCCGTCCCCATTTCTGAGAGCGAATGATTCCAGGGCCTGTCGCGCGATTTCCTGCCCGTGCTCTTGCACAAAATGTCCTGCTGCTGCCACTTCCAGCGGAGCAGGGCAGCCACGGATGATTTTGCGCAGATTGTGCATCACCGGGGCTCCCAGCACCGGATCACGCATTCCGATGGCCATAAAGGATTGTCCCTGCCACTGAGTTGACCACCAGTCCCGGGCCTGACGGGAAATGGCAGCGCCATCAGCATCCGGGTTATCCGGCACAAGGTTGGGGAAACGTCGTACGCCCGCTTTGTAGGTCACATCCGGAAACGGTGCTGCATAGGCCGCGCCTTCTGCGGCAGTCATATCAGGTTCGCCACGACGCATCAGAGCCGCGACGTCCAGATCGGGGCGGCTGTTGGAATAGGCCCGCCAGTCCAGAAACCCCTGACCCAATGGCACATCGCCCGTACCAAGTCCGGTGTTCATCACCAGCAACCGGTCAACGTTTTGCGGGAACTCCATTGGCAGGGTCAACCCGAGAATTCCACCCCAATCCTGTACCACCAGCATAATACGGGCATCGGGCTGTGAGGCGAGGATCACATCCCGGACAAAAGCCAGCAACATATCCCGGTGCCTGCTGAAAGTGTAGAACGCATCCTCCGACGGCTTGTCAGATCGCCCGAACCCGATCAGATCCGGCGCAATCACCCGGTGTCCCGCTTCAGCAAACACCGGAATCATCCTGCGGTACAGATAGCTCCAGGTAGGTTGTCCGTGTAAACACAGGACGATGGACTCAGCATCCGGCGGACCTTCATCCACATAATGCACACGGATGCCATCAAATCCGGCCAACTCCGTATAGTGCGGCTGAAACGGGTAGTCCGGCAAATCCCGGAAACACTGATCGGGGGTACGAAGTATCGGCGCTTTGGTCATTCAGGCTCCTTGAATTTGAAGGGCTCCAATAAAGGGGACGGAGGGATTAAAATTTAATCCCTCCGTCCCCTTTATTGAAGTCAGTAGAATACAGCCAGCCAGACGGTTGGGGTGTCGGGCTGGGTCCAGCTGACGCGATGGCGGACGTGGGCGGGGATATTGACATAGTCACCGGCAGTCAGGGCAAGGTCGGGCTGATGTTCAAACGACAGCCGTGCGGCACCCTGCAGCACCAGCACCCATTCATCCTGATCCTGATCATACCACTCACCATCCGGTGTGACATGCCCGTGCGAGACTATCCGCTCTATCCTGACAGACGACGCAGAATCGCTTGTAGCCAATTGTTCAATCAACTCTTCTGGCAGTCCGCCAGGTGGCAGGCCTGCAAATACATTACCGGTATTTGTCTTGTACACCATAAACAGTCCTGTTGCCCCCAATCCACGGACAGGGGAACCTTTGAATGCTTCCGGGTGTTATCATACCCGCACCCGTTCACCAGACCCAAGTCACTGCAAGCGAGAACCGGACGTTTTGGCCTCCCAGTCCCACCAACGCATCATTCTGTTGATGATTCTGCTGAATGCATTTGCCGTGCCGCTGATGTTGTCGTCCGCGAATGTAGCGCTGCCCACCATTGCCTCAAGTCTGTCTCTGACAGCAGTCGCCATGACCTGGGTGCCGATGGCATTTTTGATGGCCAGCACCATGTTTGTCCTGATCTTCGGACGCCTGGCAGACAGTGTGGGCCGAAAACGCATTTTTTTGCTGGGTACCGTGGCGGTGATCATCACCTCCATAATCGCTGCCGCCTCGGTGAACACTGCCATGTTGCTCACCGCACGCTTCCTGCAGGGGGTGAGCGCCGCAACACTGCACGCCACCCAGATGGCCATCATCAGTTCAGTATTCCCGGCTGCCCAGCGCGGCAAATATATCGGCCTGGTGACCGCCTCCATTTACGTCGGGCTGTCGGCCGGCCCCCTGCTTGGTGGTCTGGTCATCGACCACGTCGGCTGGCGCGCATCATTCCTTATGCACGTGCCGCTGGCCATCGGCGTGCTGGTCATGGGCGTATTTTTTGTCCGTGACGAATGGCGCAGCGAAGTCTATGTGCCCTTTGACATGCGTGGCGCCGTCAGTTGGGTTATCAGTATCGGCCTGTTCTGTGTGGGTGTTTCGCGCCTGCCCGGCCCTGACAGCTATTTACTGTTGATCTCCAGTGCCGTCAGCTTCACCCTGTTTCTGCGCCACGTCAGGCACACCGAACACCCGCTGTGGGATGTAAATCTGTTTTTCCAGAACCGGACCTTTACCCTGTCGTCAGCCTCGTCACTGATGATGTACAGCGCCACCTACGCCAACGTTGTACTGCTCAGTCTGTACCTGCAATCCATCAAGGGAATGAGCGCCAGCAGCGCCGGCATGATCATGATGATACAGCCTGTGGTGATGGCGATCTTTTCGCCGGTCATGGGACGTCTGTCGGACCGGCTCGAGCCTCGCTGGCTCGCCTCGGCAGGCATGGCAATCACTGCCTGCGGCCTGTTTGTCCTGGCGACGCTGCATCCCGACAGCAGCATCAGCCGGGTTGTGATTGCATTACTGCTGACCGGCGGTGGTTTTGCCCTGTTTTCCTCACCCAACGTCAATGCCATCATGGGTTCCGTGCAGCCGAAACATTACGGCAGCGCATCCGGCGCTGTGGCGACCACCCGTCTGCTCGGTCAGCTCAACAGCATGGTGCTGGTCACCCTGGTCATCAGCCTGATCATGGGCAGCACCGTCATCAACAATGATTCCATACCACAACTGGCGCGCGCCATTGACCTGTGTTTTCTCATTGCCGGCCTGGTGTGTTTGCCTGGCATTGCTTTCTCGCTGGCACGCGGGCGGGTACACAGCCAGACCGGTTGAATCGCCGGATCAAACACACTACTGTAATGCTCTCGATAACAACAAGACCCAGGACACAGACATCATGAAATTCAGCTATAAAACCCCGTTTATACTGACCTGCCTGCTAGTAGCCTCGCTGACTCACGCACAGGATCTGCCTGATCCAACGCGTTTTGAAGCGGCAATACAGCGTTTTCACGAAGCTGACCGGACCAGCCCCGCGCCTGAAAACGCCATCGTTCTCACCGGCAGCTCCAGTATCATGTACTGGAACAACGATGCACCGGCTGACCTGGCGCCACTGACAGTCATTCCGCGCGGATTTGGTGGCAGCATCATGCATGACCTGTTGCACTATCTGGATGATGTAGTACTCAAATACAGACCGCGTGCCGTGCTGATTTATGAGGGCGACAACGATACCGGCCGCAACATGATTCCCAATGATCTCATCATGCAGCATGTACAGCAGGGTATCGCCCGCATACATGATGAGTTACCCGAAACCCGTATTTACCTGTTGTCCGTCAAACCCAGTGTCGCGCGTGTTGCAACGTGGCCGGTTGCCTCAGAACTCAACCAGCGCTATCGGGCACTTGCCGCCAGCGATCCGCGCATCCATTTTATTGACGTGGCAACGCCTTTTTTGCAAACCGACGGCAAGGTGATGACTGACATTTTTGTTGATGACAACCTGCATCTGAACGAAAAAGGTTATGACATCTGGGCGGCAACCATACGCCAGGTTCTGATGATGCACGAAGCACAGTACGAGTAACCTGAACCATCATGTCCGTATTCACGCCACTGACTGACCAGGATATCCGTCTTTTCCTGGACAATTTTAACGTTGGCACACTGGTACACTGTGCCGGCATTGACGGTGGCAGCGAGAATACCAACTACTTTGTTGATACCCGTACTGAAAACGGCAACGACCAGTCGTTTGTTCTCACTCTGGTAGAACGTCCGGTACAGGATCTCGGGTTCTTTATTGGCCTGCTGGCATGTTTGCATCAGGCGAACCTGCCGGTGCCCTATTCACTGGAGGATCGCGATAGTCGGCCTCTGCATGAGATCAAAGGCCGCCCCGCACTGTTGCAACCCCGCCTTCCGGGCCGGCATCCCGACCGCCCCTGCAGCGAACAATGTGCATCGCTGGGGCAACTGATCGCAGCACTGCACGACGCCAGCAGTGCGAACAACCTGCAGCGGAAAAATGATCGCGGACCCGACTGGGTACTGAACAATGCCGGCAAGCTGTTGGCGACAATCTGGCAGAACGACGCTGTCTGGTTGATCCCCGCCCTTACCCAACTGCAGCACTGGTTTGCAAAAGCCCCCGCGCTGCCACAGACGGTTATTCATGGTGATCTGTTTCGCGACAATGTGATGTTTCAGGATACTACCGTGAGCGGAGTGATTGACTTCTACAATGCCGCCACAGGCTGGACCCTGATGGAACTGGCAATTTGTGTCAACGACTGGTGCGTGGACATCTCGGATTCCGGCGTTTTTTCAATTGACACCGAGCGTGCCAGGGCACTGATCAATGCTTACGACATGCGCCGCCCGCTGGATGCTGATGAGCGCGCCAGCTGGCCTTATGTTTTGCAGCTGGCCGCCCTGCGTTTCTGGGTATCACGGCAGCATTATGTTATTGCCCATCAGGGGCAGGCGGGGGTGCTGATCAAGGACCCGGCGTATTTCCGGCAGTTATTTATGCTGCATGCACGTGACGCGGGAACCAATTTACTACTCCTCCCGAGATAGGAACATGTGTTGCCAAGGAAACTGAACAGGATGATGGATTTCATTAAGCGCTACTATCAAAGCTATTCCAATTGGTTCATAGCCCTGTTGCTGACCGCAGCGACATTTGTGATACACGGCACTATTGTGGATGGAAACTGGCGCTGGCATGACGCGCAGATACTTTTCCACTTGTACAACTATCCCTGGTATGCAGACTTCATTAACCCCCTGGTGTGGCAGGAGTACTCTCCCGTCAACCTGACACCATGGCAAGTCATTTTGTATCGCCTTGACTACCTGCTGGCTGGCATCAGCCCGCTCATATTCTACCTGCATCATGTATTGGCCCTCGCCGCAACAGCCACTGCTTTATTCTTTGTGAACGCACTATGGGTTCAGAAACGATTTGCGATAGTTAGTGCACTGCTGTTGCTGGTTGGCACGCCAGTGTTTTTTGTATCAGAACAGTTGATGACCCGGCACTATGTGGAAGGAACTTTGTATGCCCTTGTGTCGCTTTACCTGTTTGTTACCGGCATCCGTCAATCGAGCCAAACGCGCATACTGGCTAGCGCTGCACTGTACGCAATGGCAATGGCGTCCAAAGAGATTTTTGTACCTCTGGCGATCCTTTTGCTGGCCGTACCCGAAGGAACATTCCGCGCCCGGCTGAAACTGTTGACACCTCACTTTCTGCTTTTAGCGATCTATATAATCTGGAGAGATCATATGCTTGCCTCAGTCGTGGGAGGGTACGGCGCCAGCTCGAATTATATAGATCCGGAATTTATGGTCACTGCCGCTGGAAAATTCTTGCGCATCCCTGTCATGTTGTTCGCCGGCGCATGGTGGATTGCCTCACTGGCCTTTATGACTCTGGTGGTATTGACGATTCGCGCTGGCAGATTCCCCTGGCTCATCACGCTGCTGGCCGGTGCCATGTTGCTGGGTCCTCTGTACCCACTGGCCGGGGCGCCTGGCTTCACTGCGCCGGATCGTTATCTGTTCCTGGTCTGGGTGGGCATCAGTTTTTCAGTGGGCTGGATGCTGCATCATATCCGGCACTCACCGCAAACATCCAGGTTATTGCCGGTGGCGCTGACCAGTGTCGGCATATTGTGCGTATTTTCCTATACGCAGGGCCAACAGGTACGTGCCGATCTGGGACTCACGGCAACCGAGTTTGATGTTCACACAACATTTATGCTGAGCACTGACAGTGCCAGTGCTTTCATCCCAACTACAAGCCTTGCGCAGGACTACTGGGCGGTAACTGACATGCTGGCTCTGGGAAAGGCGTTGACCGGAAAAGACGGACCTGTACCTTTACCGGACGACCTGTTTCTGACAGAAAGTATTGACCATCTGTTCAGTTATGATTCTGGCTGTCAGTGCATGCAGGATATCAGTGCAGCACTGCCCGACCGGCGTGCAGCGTTTGTGGCTGCAAACAGGCCCGATGCGCCTCTGACTGCAGAATTTCTGTACCAGAATGGACTAATGTCCTGGAAATTCGGACCGTACGAAACGGGTGAGTTTCATGTTGTATCAGAGGTAATGGGACGGCTGCCTGTGCCAGTGGAAATCGAAGGGCTGCGAATCACCGTGGCGCAGGATACTCCAATCCATATCCGCTATCAGTCTCCAGAGGGATGGATTACCTACTCCGACCGTTTGATTATTCGTCACGGTATTGCCGGGCACTGGACCCGACAATAAAACATCATTTTCAATCCACCGCATTCATTACTGCTTCTGCCAGATCCCAGATAGGGCGTGGACCACGGGTGGTAACCCCCATGCGCATCACTATCAGATCCTGATCGGGCAACATCACAATGTTCTGTCCTTCAAATCCTGACAGGTAATACATATTGGCAGGCAGGATCTGATTGGCACGATTGTCAGGATCACCTGACGCACCGGCATTCAGCCAGATCTGAATACCGTACTGACCACGCGTTGCTGACTCTGCTGGCGTGAGACTGTACTCCACCCAGCCTTCCGGCAATATGCGCTCACCATTCCAGACACCATCCTGCATGTACAACAGGCCGATTTTCGCCCAGTCCCTGGGCGTTGCATACATGTAGGAAGATCCGACAAACGTGCCGCTGGCATCCGCCTCCATAACGGCCGAGTTCATGCCCAGTTTGCTGAACAGACGCTCCTGGGGAAAATTGAAATAGGACTGAAAGTTATTAAATACCTGACGGTTGATGCGCGAGATGATATTGGTCGTGCCACTGGAATAATAAAATGTGGAACCCGGCTCCTCTGCAAGTGGTTTATTAAGTGTGAAACCTGCCGTATCTCCCGTTGTGTACAACATCAGAATGACATCTGACATTGAACCGGCCGTATATACTTCCGAATACTGCAAACCGCTGGACATCTGCAGCAGGTTCTCCAGTGTGATAGTGCGGCGCTCGTCACCAACACTGCGCCATTCAGCAACATTGGCTCTTGCATCCACATGCAACAGACCATCACCGGCCAGTATTCCTGTTAGCGCTGCCGTGACTGTCTTGGTCATGGACCAGCCTAGCTGGGGCATGTCTGCCGTAAACGGTTCAGCATATTTTTCAGCAATGATTCTGCCCTTGTGAATTACCAGGACTGCCCGGGTATCGATATTCTGATCCGGCTCGATATCATCAAATGCCTGATCAACTGCTGCGTTTATCGCCGCCAGATCGACACCTTCCAGTTCGGTCGGAATATCCACCTCATTGCCGATGGGCCACGGGGCATCCGGTATCGCAGGTCTGGCCGGGTATGCAGCGGGATCAAACTGCGCGCGCAGAATTTCTGCTGATGTATCTTTCAGGAGTGTGCAGCCGATGTGTTCACGGTAAAGCGCCTGCACGGTCTGGCCGGCACCGGAGCCGGTCACAATATCGTCCGCAAAACTGAAATCCATGCCAGCCAGCGCCGGGTTGTTCAACTCATTTGCCATCACGTGGTCAACAGTCCGGCCGCCCACCAGCACGGAGGAGCAAAGTCGTTTAACGGCGCTGCCCAGCGAAATTTCCACATTCAGCGCATCCTCAGCGGTTCCCTGAGCATCGGTCTGTGCGGCGGAGACCGTATCCCGCAGATCCTGCACTGCTGAGTTTTCCGCCGGCTCCGCATCCGCGGTCAAATCCGGCGCATCCGGCTCCGAGCACGCAGTCAATACGGAAATGGCCATGATCAGATACGCGTGCTTGCAGGGAAAAGACATTCAGATGAGCTCCGTTGGCAGGGGGTCTGGCAGCAAAGGTAACCCGTCATCGCCATACGTACAAGATGTGTCGACGCAATCCATGAGACCAGCGGGCTGGCCTGACAGCGGTTTGATGTTTAAACTGGCAGGCTTTTGACACTTGGACAGAATTGCATGCCATCGGGCAAACTCGCGCTGACAATTGCAAACAACCGTGCAAACAACCGGCCCGCCTCAGCAAGGCTGTTGAACGCTGCGCGCCTGTCGCTGGCGCTGTCAGCGGGCGTCTGTCTTACATCTGTAATCCCGGTGATGGCTGATCAGCTGCCCGGCGTCTTTGTGCCGGCCGCAGACGGTGTGCCGGAGATGGTTGCCATCCCGGGCGGCTGCAGCGAAATCGGCAGCATGCTGATCGGCAGCGAGGACAACCTGCCCCGTGAAGCCTGCCTGCCGGACTTTTTTATCAGCAAATACGAAATCACCTATGCCGAGTTTGAACAGTTTCTGGCCGACCGGGCCAGCCCCGGCGCACTGACCAGTGTTCTGTTCAAGAACACCGGAAATCTGGCCCGTTTCCCCGTCACAGAGGTCAGCTGGTTTGACGCCATGGAGTATGCCATCTGGCTGAGCAACAAAACCGGCAACACTTTCAGGTTACCCACTGAGGAAGAATGGGAATATGCGGCACGCGCCGGCGCCGGATTCGGGACTCAATACAGCTGGGGAAATCGTCAGGCTGCCGGACTCGCAAACTGCCGTGATTGCGCGGCAGCCGACACTGCAGAAGGCGCGGTGGCAACCGGCCAGTTTCCGCCCAATGCCTTTGGCCTGCATGATATGCACGGCAATGTGGCCGAATGGACCACCGGCTGCTATCACGGTCAGGATGAGATCGTAACGCGCTCCCGCGGCGGACAGCGACTTTCCGTGTGCAGAGTGGGAGTTGTCCGTGGCGGATCATGGCGAAACACGCAAAGTCGCCTGACATTCTGGCTCCGCAGCAGTCAGATTTCCCTGGAGCCTGCTGTCGACGTAGGATTCCGGCTGGTCATGGAGTAAGTTACTCCAGAACAGACACATCGGGTTGTTGTTATGCCGGCTGCCCGGGTCAGACTGCCAGCCTGTTGCGCTGCGGATGATCAATGTCATAAGGCATGATAAACCGGGTGTCAGGCGTCATCAGACTTTCGTCTTTACCCTCGTATCGCAGTCGCGTCAGAATATCACTGATTATATTGATCCGGGTCTGCCGTTTATCATTGGCATGCACCACAGTCCATGGCGATGTCGCGGAGTGAGTGCGCGCCAACATCTCATTTCTTGCACTGCTGTACTCGCTCCAGTATGTGAGCGCCTGAGCATCAACCGGACTGATCTTCCATTGCTTGAGCGGATTGATCTTGCGCGCAGCCAGTCTGTCTTCCTGCTCGTCCCGGCTGATGTCCAGATAATACTTCAGCATTTTGATGCCCGAGCGCACCAGCATGTCCTCAAACTCAACCACCGAACTGATAAATTCCTCGTATTCAATACTCGAACAGAATCCCATCACCCGCTCAACACCCGCCCGGTTGTACCAGCTGCGGTTGAACAGCACCAGCTCGCTGGCAGCCGGCAAATATTGTGTATAGCGCTGAAAATACCAGGACGTTTTTTCGCGATCGGATGGTTTGCCCAGAGCAACCACGCGCGTTTCCCGCGGACTCAGATGCTCAACAATACGTTTGATCACCCCGTCCTTGCCGGCCGCATCACGCCCTTCGAACAGAATCAGAATCCTGTCGTCATTTTTTATAAAGTGCCGCTGCAATTTGACCAGTTCAATCTGCAACGCCAGCAGACGCCTCCGGTAATTCTTTTTGGTAAAGAACGCTGTCGCTTTCACTTCCGGGCTGTTGCGCAGATTCAATTTTCACCTCCGGATTCAAGAGAATTCTCGTGCTGTGCCTGTGCTATAGTGACACCATCACTGGCCGGATAGAAGCATCAGTTAAAGGACGTCCCAGCGTGGTTCACAAAATTGTCATTGGCATACTGTCGGTTTTGCTGCTTGTTGTGCTTGGTTTGCTTGCCCGCTCCATCTGGCCGGAACCTTCCATGGAAACCCTGCAGCAGCGAAACGACAGGCAACGGGTGCAGGATCTGAGCGAAATCATTGACGCAGCGCACACCTTTCGCAACCAGCAAAACCGTCTGCCAGCAACACTGGAAGAACTGGCAGGCAACCAGCGGCGCCTGGGCCTGAATGATCCGGTCAGCGGAGAGCGCTATGAGTATGAGTTGATCCATGCAGACATCTACAGCCTGTGTGCGGTATTTGAAACCTCGGCGGCTGACAATGCATTTGGCTACCTGCCCGGCTTCAACCGCCACAACATCGGCCACCAGTGTGTCTACCGAACTTATGAGCAGTAGCTACCGCCCATCACCCGTCAAGACTGAGCTTGCGATAGAGTGACCGAACGCTGATACCTGCGATACCGGCGGCTTTTTCCTTGTCTCCATCACAGGCCTTGAGGACCCGATCCAGATACAGCACTTCATTGGTTTTCAGATCCGGCAACCGATCGTCTTCAGCAGGTTGCATCTGGTCTATGGCCAGACATTGACGGATTACCTTGCCGTCGATGACATGTGTATTGCCAAGCACGGCAGCCCGCGCCAGAATATTGCGCAGCTCACGAATATTGCCAATAAAATGATGTTTCTGTAAGGCCCGGATGGCAGAGTCAGTCAGCACACAACGTCCGCTTTTATCCAGCTTCTGCAAGATGGAATTGGCCAGCACCGGTATGTCGTGGGTGCGATCCTGCAATGATGGCATACGGATTGGAAACACATTGATGCGGTAATACAAATCCTGGCGGAAACGTCCTTCCCGAACCATATCAAATATGTTCTTGTGTGTGGCGCAGACCAGGCGGAAATCAGCCCGCTTCAGCTCACGACTGCCGACCGGGCGGTAGGTACCGGTTTCAATCAGTCGCAACAACTTGACCTGCATCTCAAGTGGCACGTCTCCGATTTCATCAAGAAACAGCGTACCACCATCTGCTGCTTCTACCAGGCCGGGTGAGTTATAGGTTGCGCCGGTAAATGCGCCTTTAACATGACCAAACAGCTCGCTTTCGAACAGGGTTTCAGTCAGTCCTGAGCACTCCAGTGTCACCATGGCCCTGTCGGCACGGGCGCTGGCCCGATGGATAGCCAGTGCGGCCAGCTCCTTGCCGGTACCCGACTCGCCCAGTAACAGTACCGACGCATCAGTCGGGCCGACACGGGTAATATGTTCCAGCATGGCATTAAATGCAGGACTGCTACCCACCATATCTGCGGTGCTGATTTCCGCACTGGCTACGGGTACCGGTTTCAGCAATTCCACAAAATACTTCAGCGTACCGTCAGCAGCCTTGATAGGCAGCATTTCCACATCCACATGTTCCCGGCCGCGCGGAGTCTGATGAATGTGCAGAACTCTTTCCTTGCCCCCGGAAATACGTGCCGCATTTAGCGGACAGCTCTCTCCGGCCTGGTCACAGGGTACGTCATAACCATGCGATACCCGATAGCAGCGCGGCGCCTGCTGATAGTCAATCACCCCGAAGCTGTCGCGGTAATGGTGATTGGTGGCCAGAATTTCATAGTCTGCCGTAACCAGAATTGCCGGCACATCAAAACCGTCCAGCATGGCTGCCAGGTCAGTGTGTACATCTGAAGCGATCAGGCTCATGGCATCAATCCATAATTGACAGAACTGGCAAGAATGGTGTCATAACTGTCATTGCGATGCCAGCAAAAACACCAGCATCTCATCCAGCGACCAATGTGAAATTTTTATTATTGTTATATTTCAATATGATAGATATGACATACGAAACGTTCTCATTTCTGGCACAACACCTGCAATCACACTGATACCGAGAACCCTGATGAAATGGTTCTCAGGAAAATCGACACATTCTTTTCTGCGAGGATACACAGATGGAAACTTCAGGATTGCCAAGATTGAACGAAGCTGCACCCGATTTCACTGCTCCGACCACCCATGGGCCACGCTCATTAAGCGACTATCGTGGCAAATGGCTGGTGCTCTTTTCCCATCCGGCAGACTTTACGCCGGTGTGTACAACAGAATTCATCGCGTTTGCCAAAGCAGCACCTGATTTTGCCAATCTGGGGGCAGAACTGCTGGGGCTGTCCATAGACAGTACCCACTCGCACATCGCCTGGATGCGCAACATCAAGGAAAAATTTGGCGTTGAGATCCCGTTTCCAATTATTGACGACCTTAAAATGGATGTCGCCAGGGCGTATGGAATGATTCACGAAGGCGCTTCAGATACGTCGGCAGTACGCGCCACTTTTCTGATTGACCCGGAAGGCAAGTTGCGCGCCATGGTGTACTACCCCATGTCGAATGGTCGCTCCATCAACGAGTTTCTGCGCCTGCTTGCCGCGCTGCAGACGAGTGATACTCACGGCGTAGCCACGCCGGAGGGCTGGCAGCCCGGAGACAAGGTCATTGTACCGCCGGCCAAGACATTTGAAGAGGCAAACCGACGCGTTGAGTCGGGTGAATACGAATGTACTGATTTCTATTTTTGCAAGAAGTCCCTGTAAGGAAGCCCTTTGGGGAGGTCTGATCCGGACGCTGCCGTATGAAAGCACTGTTTTTGTGAAAGAACCGTTCTGACATAGCGCCATTCAGACCTCCCCTTTTTTAAACGTCTGGTTCATACACTGGTTAAAACAGGTGAGCAGTATGTTTGACTTTGATCCTTTTGTACTGGCAAGGGCACAATTCGCCGCCAATATCAGTTTTCATATTCTGTTCCCTTCCATCACCATGGGTCTGGGCTGGATACTGTTATTCTTCCGCCTGCGCTACACGGCAACCGGGGACAAACACTGGGAGAATGCCTACCACTTCTGGGTCAAGATTTTTGCACTGTCGTTTGCGATCGGCGTTGTCTCCGGCATCACCATGAGTTTCCAGTTCGGCACCAACTGGCCGGGATTCATGGAAAAGACTGGCAATATCTCCGGACCCCTGCTGGGTTATGAGGTGCTGACCGCCTTCTTTCTTGAGGCAACGTTTCTTGGTGTGATGTTATTTGGCAAGAACCGCGTTTCCAACAAAGTACATCTGCTGGCCTGCACGCTGGTCGCCATTGGCACCTCTCTCTCAGCGTTCTGGATTCTGAGCCTGAACTCATGGATGCAGACCCCAACCGGCTACATAATTGAAGATGGTGTATTTTATGTCGACAGCTGGATGGCAGTAATTTTCAACCCTTCATTCCCCTATCGTCTGGCACACATGATGACCGCGACCATGCTGACTGCTTCGTTTCTGGTCATGGGCATCAGTGCCTGGCGCATGAAGAACAGGGTTGATGGGCCAGCAACCGCCAAAATTTTCAAATCCATGGTGGTCATGGCAATGGTGCTGGCGCCACTGCAGGTCGTTATCGGCGACCTGCACGGGCTGAACACGCTTGAGCATCAACCGGCAAAGGTCGCCGCAATTGAAGGCGTCTGGGAAACCCACAGCGGCGTACCGTTTACCCTGTTCGGTTTTCCTGACGAAGAAACACGAACCACACGGTTTGCGCTGGAGATTCCCTATGCGGCAAGCTGGATTCTGACGCACGACATAAACGGCGAAATCCGCGGCCTGAACGAGTTTGAAGGCGAACACCCACCGGTGGCAATTGTATTCTGGTCCTTTCGCGTCATGGTCGGTGTCGGCATGCTGATGATACTGGTGGCCTGGTGGGCCGGCTGGGAACTGTTCAGGCGCAAGCAGAAACCAAGTGCCCTGTTGCTCACGGTAGCATCCTGGATGACTTTCTCCGGCTGGGTTGCTGTGCTCGCAGGCTGGTATGTTACAGAAATCGGCAGGCAACCCTGGATTGTTCAGGGACTTCTGACCAGTGCAGATGTGGTCGCCGACCACTCCAGCGGCATTATGCTCAGCACTTTCAGCGGATACATGACGCTCTACCTGTTCATCCTGGTGTCCTATATCGCCACATTGCGATACATGGCCAGCAAGCCTGCCGCTTCGCTTGTTGCCTTGGGACAGCTGCCCGGGCTGCAGGATCATCAACCACTGACATCACGAGGATAGGCGCATGGATCCGGATTTCTGGTTACCGTTATTTTTTGCTGGCGCCATGGGCCTGGCCCTGCTTGTCTACGTGGTACTTGATGGTTACGACCTGGGCATCGGTCTGTTGTTACCCTTTGCCAACGACCACGAAAAAGATCTCATGATCGCCTCTATCGGACCGTTCTGGGATGCCAATGAAACCTGGATTGTTCTGGGCATCGGCATTCTGCTGATCGCGTTTCCGCAGGCCCATGGACAGATTCTCACAGCCATGTACATTCCTGTCACGCTGATGCTGATGGGACTGATCCTGCGCGGCATTGCGTTTGATTTCCGTGCCAAGGCCATCGCCCATAAAAAAGACATGTGGAACGCCATATTTTCCATCGGATCGCTGATAACCGCATCTGCGCAAGGCTGGATGCTGGGCACCTACATTACCGGCCTGGGTCATTCCGGTATCAGTTACCTGTTTTCTGTCCTTATTGCACTTACGTTGCCGGCGCTCTATATCCTGCTGGGCGCGGCGTGGCTGCTGATAAAAACCGAGGACGCGCTGTTTGACAAGGCCCTGAGCTGGGCCAAAAAAGCAATCCTGCCAATGGGACTGGCTCTTCTACTCGTTTCTGTTGCCACACCACTGGTCAGTCAGACTATCGCAGATAAATGGTTCAGTTTTCCGGACGGCCTGAAGCTGCTGCCCATTCCGCTGCTCAGTACCGCCGTATTCACCAGTCTTTTGTGGCTGCTGTTCGATCAAAGCGTCTTGCGGGAAGATGGCCGGGAGTGGCTGCTGTTTGGCGGGCTTATTCTGCTCTGCGTGCTTGCATCACTCGGACTGGCCTACAGCATACTGCCGGATATTATCATTGGGCAAATGACCATCTGGGAATCTGCCTCCAGCACAAAGTCATTGCTGTTCACATTCTGGGGCACCGCTGTCGTGCTGCCGGCAATCATTGTGTACACATTCTTTGTTTATCGAATTTTCAGCGGTAAAACCACAACACTCACTTATGAGTAAAACAGAGAGGGAAAAATCATGAACACAGTAACTGACAAAACAACCGTAAAACCTGAAGTATTCACGTTCTATGACAAACAGACTTCAACGTTTTCGTATGTGGTCAAAGACCCGACGTCCAATGCATGTGCCGTAATCGATTCGGTGCTGAACCTGGACTACAACTCGGGCCGGACCAGCCATACCTCGGCAGATGAAATAATCGACCATATCCGCAAGAACAAACTGGAACTGCAGTGGCAGATTGAGACCCATGTCCATGCTGACCATTTGTCGGCTGCACCCTATATTCAGGAGAAACTGGGCGGCAAACTGGGAATCGGTTCGCACATTACAACCGTACAGAATGTGTTTGGCAGTGTATTTAATGCAGGCCCCGAGTTCGCCCGTGATGGCTCCCAGTTTGACCACCTGTTCGAGGACGGGGAGACCTACCGGATAGGCAACCTCACCGGAACGGCCATGCACACGCCCGGACATACGCCTGCATGCATGACGCATGTGATTGGCGATGCCGCCTTTGTTGGTGACACCCTGTTTATGCCAGATGGTGGTACGGCACGTGCCGACTTTCCGGGCGGTGACGCACGTGTGCTCTATCGATCCATCAAAAAACTGTTGGCGCTGCCGGGTGAAACACGGCTGTTTATGTGTCACGACTACCAGCCTGACGGGCGCGAAGTGGAATATGAAACAACGGTCGCCGCAGAACGTGCCAATAACATTCACGTGCACGACGGAATCAGTGAAGACGAATTTGTTGCCATGCGCGAGGCGCGTGACGCCACCCTGGATATGCCGGTACTGATTCTGCCGTCGCTGCAGGTAAACATGCGAGCCGGTCACTTTCCGCCAGCAGAGGACAACAATATTACTTATCTCAAGGTACCGATTGACGCACTGTAATCCATAGCAACCAATTTCAACCGGAGAGAATCTAATGATTATCAAAAAGCTTACTGATGAGTTTTCCGTTTCAGATCAGATCTGTCCGGATGACGTAAAAACAATTGCCGCCGCCGGTTTCAGGACAATTTTCTGTCACCGCCCCGACGGCGAAGACCCCGAACAACACCGTATGGATGTGATTGAGGATGCAGCCGCGCAGGCTGACATGGACGTCGTATACCTGCCGGTGGTTCACGATACGATCAATACAGACGATGTTCTGAATTTTACCCGGGCATGGGAAAGTGCCCGCAAACCGGCACTCGGCTACTGTCGGTCCGGCCTGCGGGCCTGCACGCTCTGGTCGTTGATGCAGGTGGCGCAAGGTGAAACCGCGGACAATGCTGCTACAAAACCACATGCGGCCGGATTCGATTTCAGCACCTTCAAGGAGAAATTTGCGCATGTCATTGCGGAGCTCACCGGTGCCCATAACAAGGCTGACCCCTCTGTGTCACCTTCTTCAACGCCATCGGTCAACTACAAGGAAACGCAATATGATGTAGTCATCGTTGGCGCGGGTGCGTCCGGTATTTCGGTTGCCGCCAGTCTGCTGTCGCGTCAGCGCCGGTTGCGTATCGCGTTGGTAGATCCGGCAGAGACACATTATTATCAGCCCGGTTTCACCATGATAGGTGGTGGCGTGTTCAATTCGGAGGAGGTCAAACGACCGATGGCGTCACTGATTCCCAAAGGCGTCAAATGGATTCAGGCTGCAGTTGCCGCCTTTGAGCCCGAACAGAACAGCGTGATCCTGCAGGACGGCACAGACATCAGCTACAAACGACTGGTGGTGTGCCCGGGCATCAAACTGAACTGGGACGCAATTGAAGGCCTCTCACAAACACTTGGCCGAAATGGCGTCACGTCTAACTACCGGGCTGACCTTGCGCCATATACCTGGAAACTGGCCAGCAGGATGACATCCGGCAAGGCCATTTTTACACAGCCACCGATGCCCATCAAATGCGCAGGTGCGCCTCAGAAGGCGCTTTATCTTTCCGCGGATCACTGGTATCGCAATGGTCTGACTGACAATATCGAACTGCACTTTTACAATGCCGGACCCGTATTGTTCGGCGTAAAGGACTACGTACCGGCGCTTCAGTCGTACATGGACAAGTACAAGGCAAACTGTCACTACTCCCATAAACTTGTCAAAGTTGACGGGGAACGCAAACTGGCCTGGTTCGAAACTCAGGACGCCGATGGCAACGTCACAACCGTAGAAACCTCCTTTGACATGCTGCACGTTTGCCCGCCGCAATCAGCACCCGACTTTATTCGCACCAGCCCGCTGGCAGACGATGCAGGCTGGATTGATGTTGATGCCAGCACCTTGCAACACAAGCGCTTTCACAATATCTGGGGGCTTGGTGATGCGACCAACACGGCCAACGCCAAAACGGCAGCCGCTGTGCGCAAGCAGGTACCTGTGGTGGCTGCAAATATTATTGCGGACATCCAGGGTCGGCCACAGCGGTATCACTATGACGGTTATGGCTCATGCCCGCTGACAGTCGAGCGCGGCAAGATCGTGCTGGCCGAATTTGCGTACGGCGGAAAGCTGATGCCCTCCCTGCCAACCTGGATTCTGGACGGCACACAGCCTACGGCCATGGCCTGGCACATGAAAAAGAGTATGCTGCCAGCACTTTACTGGCACGGCATGCTGAAGGGGCATGAGCTGCTGGTGAAACCTGTCCCTGACTGACCGACTGACTAATCCAGCAATGAATATACCCGGCGAATGGCGCGCACATCCGCGCCAGCGCCGCGGATTTGCGGATAACTGTCGCTGTGGTCGGTCATGTCAATCTGCTCAGCGGCCTGCTCCGCCGTCAGCCCCTGTTGTTGCAGGGCCTCAGTTCTGGTCCACAGATCGCGCTGGTAGGCCTGAAACGCCTCGATGCGCTCTTTGCCGTTGACTACCGGGCCGTGGCCCGACAGCAGTATTTCAAAGTCCAGCGCCTTTAACCGCTCAAGCGCCTGTGGCCATTCATTCAGGTAGGCATCTCCCATATAGATGAGATTTCTGCCCACCATGTCGCCGGCGTGCACAATTTTTTCGTCAGGCAGAAACACCACCACGTCACCGCCGGTATGGCCACGGCCCAAATGCAGTATCTGAATCTCACGACCACCACCAGGCACTGCCTGATAAATCGTCATGGAATCTTCAATGGTGATATTGGGAGGCGTCGGCTCAATGTCGGCCACAGAATTCAAATGCGCCTGCTGGGTTGCCAACTGGCTTTGCAACCGGGCCCGTTCTTCAGCATCCGTAGACTGATCCAGTTGCATGCGCAGCGCTGCTAGCTGCCCGGGCACACCCTCGGTGAAACTGAGAAAAGTGGATTCCTCCAGTACGTTGCCAAACTCTCCACTCAACCTGTCTCTGGTGTATCGGTGACCAATGATTTCGACTTCCTGCGGGAACACCTGATTACCATGGGTATGGTCGAAGTGGTAATGCGTGTTGATCAGATAACGCACCGGTTTGCTGCTGACCGATTTGATTGACTCCAGCAGGGCAAGCCCGGCATTCGGGGAGACATGTGAATCAACCACCAGCAGGTCATGTGCACCTTCAATCAACATGGCATTGCTGGTCAGATTCACCGCACCGGTACCATTGACGTGGTAAATTCCCTCAGCAACAGGTGTGAACACGTGACTGCGCGTAGTGATCACACCGGGTTGCGCAGCAGTATTCTGGGCTGAACTGAGACTGACCAGTGTCAACACAGACGCCGCCATGACACCCAAAATGGCCGTTGTTTTCAGGATTTTCCTGTTATTCATTGTTATATCCGTGAAATAAATGGGAATAATATAATTAAAGTTCAATTACTGCAGAATCTTGATCCACTCACCCGGCTCGGGATTGCCGATTGGATAGTACCCGTTCAGCAGACGCAGCGTCTCTTCAGGATATTGCGGAATCGGACTGCGAGCGGCAAGCGCGCGCCAGTCGAAACCTTCGGTTACCTGCACGTACCTGACTCTCAACGCGCTATTGGCAGCACGTTCATTCATCTGAATAGCGCGGAAAGTGCGAATGGACGACAGCAGTAATCGATCCAGATCGTCTACCTGTTCAGCATCGGCAATCTCTGCCCTGAATACAAAGACACGCGGCCCCAGATAGATGGCCGCCACCCGCTCATGATTCCCATTGCTGTTGGTATGTACGCCGGTGTAACCGATCAGTCGATACTGCGAAAGCGCCTCTGAACGCTGCAGGTCCGGAATACCCATATTATCGCGTACAAACAGTCGCGGCTCCTTGTTCTCCTGCAGTCGCTGGGTTTCCACGCGGATACTGGCAGCGCCCTGCGGGTCGGAAGCCTGCACAGTCGTTGGTGTCTCACGGATGCCCCAGTTGTCCGGAAATACCATCGTGTAACTTAACAGATCCTGGTAATAACGGTTCCGGTCACTGGGCGTATTAGTGTTCTCACCAAAGAGCAAACCATCGATATGTTGCCGGAAAACATTTTCGTCGGTATCCCTCATCTGGTCTGCTGAAAGATTGCCGGCCTGGGCGACCGCCTGTTGCAGGCGGATGTCATTGCGTGGATGAGTAGTGAACAGGCCGTGATAGGTAGGTTGACGCTGGGCCACCCGCACATTAAAGTCTTCCTGGTTTTTTAACACCGACAGAACATCAATCATGGCCAGTGGATTGTAACCTGCGTTATACAGATACTCGGCACCCAGACTATCCGCCTCCAGTTCATTCTCACGCCCGAAACCACTGACGCCGGCGGCCGCCCAGATCGAACCAATCTGGGCCAGCTCGGAACCGATATAGCCGCTACCTGTGGCTACCGCCGCCACGACACCGCCGACTGCCGCAGCCGCACTGCCAAGCCGTCCGCGTGCCTGCTGCTGAATGGCGTGACGCGCAGTGATATGGCCAACCTCATGAGCAAGTACCGCGGCCAGTTCGTCCTCTGATTTCAAATAGAGCAACAAACCCCGGTTCATATAGATATAACCACCAGGCAAGGCAAACGCGTTGATTTCGGGACTGTCGATCACAGTAAAGGTATAGGTCAGATCCGGACGATGACTCCCGGCGGCCACCCGCTGCCCCACTTCGTTTACATAGGCATTGAGTGCTTCGTCCTCCAGTATGCGCATGGACGCGAGTACTTTTTCGTGCTCCTCCTGGCCAATTTCCAGCTCGCGACGTTCCGTCATCAATACCAGATTGCCCTGTCCTGTGGCCGGATTGACGGCACAGGCCTGTAAAACGCTCAGCGCCAGCAGAGCTGCAATCAGCAGGTGTCCGCGCGATGTGAAAAGCTGCAACTCTTTCATGCCTGACTCCAACTCAGTATGCCTAGTCGCCCATGACGAACTGCTTGAGCTGATCGGCCAGGCTGCTGCATGCATTGGCCTCGACACGGGCAATCAGCGGAATGGGTACAAATACAGCGGGCATGTAGGACTGCCCATTGGCATCAGCGCTAATGGTGCCTACCGCTGTGTGCGATGAGACATCCCAGACACGTGCCTCGAAACTGGAATCATCTTCCCATGAGCCAAAACCGAAACAGCCACCACCACCCGGACCCACGGTACAGGATATCGAGCCCATCCGGTTGCTGGTCTCGGTCTGCCCGTCCAGCCAGACGATATAACGTATACCAAATTCAGCCATCTTGTCGGTAACCAGTGGTTGAGCCATCAACTGTTGCAGATCATCACTGCGCAGCGGCGCTGTGCGCGGCTCAAACCAGGGAAACAGTGCGTCAACAAACTGCTGCTCGGGAATGACCGAGATAGCGCCATTGCCGCGACCCATTCGCTCGCCCACACATTGCACAAAATCTGCGCCGGTTTCATAGGCCGCACCTTGCCGGCGACCCAGAATGACAATCGACTCATCCGTATTGATACCGGTTGCGCCTTGCCTGAACTCGTCTATGGTTGTGGTGGTGCAGGCACTGATGCCGGTCAGTAAAATAAAAACCGCTACCGGAAACAACCGGAAGCTTGCCAGCCTTGTTATGATGATGTTTGCTTTCATGCTGACTCCTGATTTACCGCAAGCGCTTATATTCGCTGTCTGTTGAGCCAATCCCTGACGTCTGGTACTCCGGTGAAACTGATTGAAAAATTGGACGCAAGATCCCGCAATGCCGCAACTGCTGCATCATTGATGCCACTCTCGGCCGAACTGAATGTGCCCTGTGTGGTCTTTCCATACGCGGTCATGACCCAGTCTGCGATATAGGAACCATCAGCGCCGGTCAGCCGCATATTGTATTTGACCCAGACCTCATAGGCATCCAGCCGGGTCTTTTGCGGCATCCCCAGCTGAAACTCATCAATCGTCGGCATAAAGATGGCATCAACGCCCTGTGCTGCGGCCTCCGCCGGATCATTCAACACCACAACCTGCTCAAACATGGCAGGCAGAACAGTATTGAACAACTCCATATGAGTATTACCGGATGCAACCAGATATTCTTCCTTGCCGGCATCTGTTAATTCAGTATAAATAAAATTGCGCAGCCCATCGCCATAATAGACACCGAGTTTCAGCGGAATCGGCGGAATGTTGGGGCTTGGATAGCTGCCACGCACCTCAATGGTGCGCGCCGCACAGGCGCTGAGGCCCATGACCGCTAGCAGTATCAGAACTCTGAAGGCTTTTAAGCTGATCGTCACCACTCACTCCTTTTGTTTCGGATGGCACAGATGTCATTGATACGAGTTCAGGCCTACAAAACTACCACCGTTACGTTCTGCCAGCTCCCGCATTAACGTCGCAAAACGATAGACGCTGTCATGAAATCGGGGATCCAGATCAAACAATACCGGAAATCCGACCGCATGAATACGGACCAGGCGACTGCCATCTGCATCGGCCTGATTGATTCTGTCCACGGTCTCCACCACCCGCGTGATGGAACCGCCGGGCTGGAAGTCGTCACCAAATACGTAGATGCTGACTTTTTGCCCCGGCGAATAGAACGCACTGATGGCCCGTGTTATACCTTCTACCGGACTACTGTTACTAAACGGTGACCAGTTGCGCAATGTTGACACAATCGCCTGCCGCCGTGCAGGTGTGTCCGGTATCCATTGCCCGCGATACGCCGGAAACATATAGTCCCCCATATCGTTCATCACCTGGATACCGCGCACTTCCGGGTAGATATCCAGTACCTCACTGATCATCTCCAGCACCCTTGGCCAGGCGTTGTAAAACATACTGCCGGACGTATCTATCAGGAAAATAATATACTCGCTATCCACAGGAACGCCACCAATGACGTTGTTGCTGCGGGTAAAATCGGTGCCCAGCAGTCGCTGCATTTCTGCTGTCAGGGACTGGCGTGCAATCGCCAGCCGGTTTTCCTCTTCGGTGATTTCATCTGCCATCTCGTTGGATGTCTGAAAACGACCCTGAATATCAGACATTTCACGTTCCAGCCGCGCTATCCGTTGCCGGTATGCAGACAACTGTTCACGGCGTGCATTCAGCTCGCGATTCAGAATTTCTGTTTCACCACGCACCTCAAACAGTGTTTCCTGCAGGGCAGCAATGGGCTGATCCTGCTGGACATCGCTGAACTCAAGGGTGATGGGAGCCGAGCTCTCGGTAATCATCAGCAGCAGAATGATCGCGCCAAAACCACAGGAAATGACATCCAGAAAGGCAATGGTGGAGCCGTCTTCTTCGCGTCGTTTGCGTCTGCTCATGGCCAGTCTCGTGAGGGTGTAATAAAAGAACCACCACTTATCTGGCCAAGTTGCCAGAATGCGGCGGCCGATGCAGGATCACCTTCCATCGGCAACAATATGGTATTGACCGGTATATTGCGGGGCAAACTTTCAATTGCCTGCGCATACAGATTCAGACGCTGGCGGGGCGTGATGGTAGTCGCATTGCCAGGCTGGTTGCTCTGTGTGGGCAGACTGTCGGTAATCAGGTACACATTGTCCGGCAGGGGATTCATGCGGGCCACCGCCTGAAACGCGGCCTGCAGATTATTACCGCCGGCCGGCACCAGGGACTGTACTGCCAGAACCACCTCATTCAATTCGTCCTGATCGGCCACTTCCAGCCAGCGGTCATCAGTGCCCTGCAGTGCAGCCTGCACCGATTCGTTAAACGCAAACACCTGATACTGGCTGACCACAGGTAACTGACTGCTGATCCATTCCACGATTCGCACAGCTCGCTGCCATTTCGGCGCGGCCATCTTTATCTCATCAGACATATTGCGGGTGCGGATGACGTTGACCAGTGTGTCATCCAGCATGCTGGCAGACATATCCAGCAGAATCAGAATCCGGTTGCCGCCCAGAAACATGCCGGTCAGATACTGCCGGTCGCCATCCCCCAGAAATTCACGGCTGCTGGTACCCCGCTCAGACTCTGCACTGGCCTGGAGACGCAGCAGTTCTTCCTCCAGAGCCTGGATATCAGCGCGCAATGCCTCAAGACTTTCCTCAGTGGCCATGGAGTTACCCTCCAGTGCTGCCAGCTGCGCCATAAAATCATCAATATCACTTTGTATCCGCTCGGCCAGACCTTGCGCCTCAACGACCTCCAGGCTGACCTCGTCGAGTGTGTTGCGCACGCGGAACAGGTTTTCCTGCCCGTCAACAACTTCGTCTTCCAGCAGACGCACTTCGGCTGTCAAGTTGGGATCTGCCTCGCTGCGCGCCTCGGTTGCGGTGTGATCAAGAATCAGGAACAACAGCACTACCGCGCCAAATCCGCAGGACATCACATCCAGAAATGCCAGGCTGAGCGGATTAAAGTTACCGCCCTTTTTTTTACGGGACGCCATGTTGCACCCTGATCAGTTGCATACGTATACCATCGCGCTCTATCGTATCTCCCGGGCTGTGGCGATCCAGCAGACCTGCCACTTCTTCCCGGGTCAGGTATTCCTGCGTTGCCAGCGGCCACGCGTACCCGTCTATTAACAAATGCGTGGCTGGCAACAGATGCGTGGCCGGGTCGCGCGCCGCTGTATCAGCCGCAGATGCCTGATCCAGACGAATACTGGTTATATACGGCACCGATGCACTGCCATCTGTCACGTCGTTGGCAAGCTGGGCACAGACGCGTGCCATCTGCTCGCCTTCGACTGTCTCCCGACTGGCCCCGATGTGCTGCAGCAATCCGGGTATCAGTGCTGCACGTGCGGACGCGATCACCGGTACAACGTTAGAAGTGAACTGACACAGACTCTGCAACTGCTGATCCAGCTTGCCCAGTGCCGGCATCAGATCACTCTGCATATCCGCTACCAGTATTGCTGCCTGATGTCGTGCCCTGTCGGTCGCAATCTCCACTTTGATCTCGGTTGCACCGGCACGGATTGCAGCCAGCCAGCCCGGCAGATCGTTGTAAAGCTGTTGTTCCCACTGCGCACTGTGCTGCGGGTTGAAGCGGCACTGTGCGATAAATGCATCGTTCACAGTCTGTACAATCGTATTGGACAGGCTGCTCGAGCCAATTCCGTTTACCACCACTACCTTATCCCGCCGCAGACGGCCGTCACCTGCACTGACAAGCGTCAGGACGCTCTGATGCAACTGCATGTCAACAATCACCAGATGCTGATGCTGAGGCGCCATTGCAGCGGCGGCGACCAGTCCGCTATCTGCCATTGCGCGCACAGTGAATGGACTGTGGCGAATGATGCCTGACAGTATCCCCAATTGTTCGCGGCTGTAACTGCCCGGTACCGTCAGGGCCACCGGGCCCTCAAAATCGCAGATGCCCGCCAGTTGGGCCAGATGCGCATGCGCCATATCCGCATAATGACGAAAATTGGCAAACGGACGTGACAGTGGATCCATACTGAGGCGATACCAGAATTCGTTATTCGTGCTGACCGGGTGCAAGCGGCTCTGCGCCGCCGCTTCCGCGCCAAACTGAGCCACTGATCCCTGCGCCAGCGCGTAACCCGGACTACTGGCAATCAGCTGGCCATCCCGGTACAGGTTCAGCGCCTGATCATTGAGATCCAGAACAACGCTCATGCAGGCTCCGCCACCGTATCCTGATCACTGCCCCGGTTTACACCACGCCCGGGGACCTGCAGATAGTTGATCAGATGATCATCACAATACGCCTGACTGTCCATCACCAGACGATCCTGAATCAGCGACAGCTGATGCAGGACAAACATCAACATGATGCTGGTGACCAGTGCCACAAATGTCGAGTTGAACGCCACGCCCAGACTGACGGTGACGCCCAGAATGTCGCCACTGACCGCCTGGTGTGCCTGCCCCAGAGCGGTACCGATACCACGAACGGTTCCAAGGAAGCCAATTGACGGTATCGCCCAGGCGATATATCGGACTATCGCCAGCTCACTTTCCAGCCGGTCAGACTCGTTGTCACACACATCACGAACTGTCGCAGCCACGTCCTGAACATTGCGCGTGGTAGCAAACCGGTGCAGGCCAGCAAGAATGGCACGAGGCAGCAGGTATCCTTTTTCTTTGTCAGGCAGTGCCTGTACGGGTCTTGCATAGTGACGGGCATCTTCCGGCAGAATACTGGTGCCGTCGGAAACCTGCAGCAACTCGCGGTCCAGCAGGGCACGTTCGCGCATGGTGCGGGCGGTTTTCATGCCGACCATCGACAGCGCCCACAGAAACAGAATAATGCAGGTCTCCTGTTCAAAATCACGCATGACAATATACAGGGACCGGTCAGGCACATAGTCCTCGTCGGCTTCCTGCATTGCAGTCTGTTGTTGCTGAATAATGTCCGCGTTAGGACGAATGACAGCGACATAAACTGCGTGAACAACTATCACCACGATGATAAGGGCGAAGATCTGATATACGACTTCGGACAGATATTTTTGTTTCATTCAGCAATCCTGCAATCAGTTAAATGTCGACCGGAAACGAGACACCCAGATCCTGCGAGATCTGTTCCGAAGGTATAAACCGCCCGGCAGTCTGACCTTCCGCCCGCTGTATGGGCTGATTGTCAATATCCGGCATATCAGGTTGTTGCGCCACACTTCCAGCGCTTTCTGACGTATCACTGTCAGACGTGGCATTTCCAGAGATCTCATTTTCGGACGTGTCACTTCCGGAACTATCACCGCTGCCGGCAGTGTCGTCGGCCTGCTCTGGCTGCCCGGCAACATTCTGCGCTGCGCCTGCATTGTCCTGTTGCTGAGCGATCAACGGAGCACCCGACACGCTGAGCATAAACGTAAAAAGAATCGTGATGCATTTGTGCAATATGCTCATTCGCCAAGATACCTCGCCACCCGGAAACCCAGATCATTGCGCGGTTCTTCAGCAAAATCCCGAAACGAGGCACGCAACTCTACTATTGATCCATGCGCCCAGCTGGATCCCTTAACAGTTCGGTAACGACCTTCCTCCGGCCCCAGCGGGTCCGTTTCTGTCACTGAGCTCAGTCCACTGACTGCACCATAGACATCGTGCATCCACTCTGACACATTGCCACCCATATCGTACAGTCCACGCATGTTAGGGGCGAACTCCCCGACATTGGAGGTCCCCGCGTAGCTGTCGTTGTACCCGCGCAGGAATTGCCCAAGAAACGCGCTGGTGGAATCATCGGCAAAATTACCTTGCCCCTGTTCCGGGGGCCAGGTGTCTCCCCATGGAAACCGGGACAGATTTCCCTGCTCATCAGTTCGTGCCGCCCACTCCCATTCAGCTTCCGTGGGTAGCCGGTAGCCATTGGATTGCGCATTGAATCCGGTCACCTCGCCATCCTCAACATTATAGAAGGGCGTCAGGGATTCCTGTTCACTTAACCAGTTGGTATATAATGCAGCGTCCTGCCAGGTTACCTGAACGACCGGCTGACGAGGCAGATCCAGTGACTGACCCTGCAGTACACCGGACGCATGATCAGCACGAAAGCGTTTGAACTGTTCATTTGTCACCGGGCGCAATGACAGGTAAAAGGGTTTTTCGAGAATCACATCACGCAGCGTTTCATTGGCACGTCGTCCCGGTTCGCGGCGGGATGACCCCATGGTGAATTCTGACGGATAAAACAGATGCAGCGCCTGACCGCCGGCGCTGGTTATGATGGGTTCGATGGCGTCCAGACGGGCCTGTTCCTCGGTTTTTAGCTGGACGCGTATCTCCTGATCCAGCCCGGGCCTGGAGGTAAAGTTGCTGCTGTAGGCAACATAGCCGGGTTTGCGAATTTCTATGCGCTGACTGGCAGCGATGAGCTCAACTGTCTGATTGGCTGCCCCCTTGAGCTCCCCGTCCACGAACAACTGTGCATCAGCCGGTTCCGCTATGATTCGCACCAGACTGGTTACCGGATCCAGCGCGATGGTGATGTCGCTTTCCTGCTCGGCACTGGTGGTAATCCTGCGTACTGCGGTGTTAAAACCCGTTCGGAACAAACGAATTTCGTGTTGTTGCTCCGGTGGCAATGACACTTCCAGGGGCGTCTGTCCACGGTATTCGCCGTTGATGGTCACATTGGCGTTGCCCGGTTCTGAACGAATAAAAACCAGGCCGTCGGCTGCCTCAAGGACAACGGGCGGCAAGGCCTGGTCCTCTCCAGCGGTGACCTGCACATCATCCTGCCAGGCCTTGAAACCGGTTCGCTTCAGCGTGATATCGTAGGCACCCTGAATAAGCGCCAACGTAGCCGGGGTTATGCCAAGCAACTCGCCATTGGCGATAATATCGGCGCCGGCCGGCTGTGTGCTGAACGAAATATCAGCCCAGGCCGGGGCCAGTGCAACACTCAACGCCTGAGCCGCCAGTCTACCCTCAACCTGAATTGTTTCCTGGTGTACCAGATAGCGATCCTGATGTACCTGCAATTCGTAGCTGCCAGGCGGGATTTCAGCATCAGTCAGCGGCGTGATGCCAATATCAACACCGTCCAGCACAATCCTGGCACCCGTAACGCTCCGCCCTTGCTCATCAATGGCATCAACACTGACGAAGCCGGGCCGCGGTGCAAGTGAAAAAGGGTGAGTTTGTGCCTGCTCTTCAGAAACCGTAATAGTCTCTTCGCCATCGAAATAACCATAGGCACTCAGGGCTATTCGATACTCTCCCGGGCGCATCAGGTATCGCGGCCCTACTCTGACAGCAAACCCGTCTGTCACCTCGATCGCGGCAACCGGCGGATTCACATCGATAAATACAGAACGTGCTGTCAGGACAAACCAGGCAGCGCTACCTGCCAGCGCAATCGCCATCAGGAACAGTCCGTGATACCAGCGGGGCCGCCAGGTAAATTGATGCCCTGCCGGGGGTGGGGGTGTAAAGTCCACCGGCGTGATGACATCCACTGTATCGTCCTGATCCGGGGTAAAGCGGGTGTCCTGCATGTATTTAACGCCTGTTAACTGCCGCGACCTGTTCGTTGCATCGTATTGTCAGTAAGTCAGTTTCACTGCCGAACCCGACTAAAAATTCTTCCCGCACATCGCGATAACCCGGGCGGGTGCCCACAGCAACATAACGCCCGGGCGTCAGGAGCACCGAGGTTTCCGTGAAAGTGCCGAGCTCTCCCACCCGATAAATGGTTACCTGGGTGGCATTGTCGGAAACCAGCCGCACTTCCATCGGTACCTGCATGGTCTGCAGCAGAGTTTCCGTCTGCTCCAGTTGTGCGCTCAGACGCTCACCAACCTTGCCGGACTCCTGCTGCAGATCAGCTGCCAGCTCCCGGCCAATCCGGAACACTTCAAGTGCCTCGTCGTAGGCATCCCTGTCAGCAAGCCGAATCGGATTGTCCAGATTCGACTGCAGCAGCGTATCCAGCTGCAGTCGCCGTTCGGAGTAGTCCTTGCCTTCCTGCGCGAACACCAGGTTACTGTCCCTGGCCAAGGCCGCCTCATACGTGCTGATCGCCGACTGCCATTGCTCCGCTGCTTCAAACGCCTGCCCCTCTGTCCGAAGCCTGGCTATTGCATCCAGCGTTAACTGCTCGCGCGTCTGAGTAATTGCTTCTGTCGCTTGTGCGGACCCGGGTTTAACCTGTAACGCCCGTTCAAAACTGGTTATCGCCTGCTCCGCATCACCCCGATCCAGCAGTGCAAAACCTTCTGACATGATGCGGTTGAACTCAGCATCAGTCATCCGCTGACTGTTATCCGCCAGCAGCTGGTTTGCCCGATCATGCAGCGGATCAAGCTGACTGGCCTGCTCAAACTGAGCCCGCGCAGCCTGCAACTCTCCCATCTCCTGCAGCCGCGAACCTTCTGCTAGCAAGCGTTCAACCTCCTCAAGGACCTGGGCGCGCCGCAGCCCCTGATCCGCTTCATTGCTCGTCGGATCAATGCGCGCTGCCAGTTCAAAGCGTGCCGCGGCAGTGTCTGCATCCAGTGTTTCAAGCGCTGTATTGCCTTCGCTCAGCAATTGCTCAAACACAGCGGGTTTTTGTTCTAGCAACTCACCCAGCACCAGATCACCCTCCTGGTAAGCCAGCATTGCCTGGGCAAAATCTCCGCTGCGGTAGAATTCATCTCCGCGACGCGCGGCCTCCAGTGCACTGGCAAACGTATCTGCCGCCCAATCCTGAACGCTGACCTGTTCCAGTTCAGCCTGTTGTCGTAACAGGCTCGCCAGAACATCCTGCGCTTCACGTCGCTGCCGTGCAAGCTGGGCTTCTTCAAAGGGTGATATGGCCGGCCCCTGTGATACAGGTTGGGCACTGACCGGAACGGCTGGCGGCTGTTCGACGCGCTTGACCAGCGGCAGCTCATACTGCTCAACCACGCGGGGCAACACAAAAATGACGGCCAGAGCCAACAGTATCAGCACACTCAGAGCCACCCAGATCCAGGGCGACAGTTTTTCGTTACCGGAAACCGCCATCAGAGCCCGCCTGTTTCCGTCAGGTAGATTTCCATGAGAATTTCCTGCCACTGCGTGTACTGCTCCTCAACTGTTCCTGTCAGCATGATGGTGCGGTCATCCAGTTCGATGACTTTTGGCGCAACCTCTGCCTGTAATGATTCTCCGATCTCCTGCAGTGCCGCAATATGCATGCTGGCTTCAGCTGACCGGTCAAAACCACTGCGCACCAGAAAGGCGCCAGCTCCCACACTGACAATACCTGCAGTTTGAGCTGCCGCATTGTTCTGGCCGACCGCCGCAATACCACCGGCAATCGCCGCCGCACCCGCTATAAACCGCCGGCGCGCTGAACGCTCGGTTTCTTCCAGAGCCATGGTTTCCCTGAAACTGACTTCTCGCCAGGCATCATACGGCCCGCGCATTTGCCGAGCATAGGTCGCATAATAATCCTGCACGGTATCAACAAACAGATTGTCACGCTCGCGTATGTCCCTGATACGGGCCATCGAAGGATCATTCGCGGCAGGCAAACGCACAACCCGGGCAATGCCCTGATCGTCCCGGTCCAGATAATCCCCGTAGATTTCCGGTGCAAACCCGGCGGCAAACTGCAACTCGGACACCGTGCGAATGTTGCGAATCTCATCATCACTGATATTCCGACGCCGGTACTCGAGCATATCATTGGCAATGGTGTTGTAGATCACCTGAAACGGGTCATGTGACTGTCGCTGCGTCTGCTCATAGTTGTACTGACTGATATGTTCCTCATATTCCCGTGTGTACCACTCACGCTCAGTGGAGTCGGTGACCGTGACCTTGATGATCATGCCTTCGCCGTTGGACAGCAACAGCTGTCCTTCCAGGTACACATCCATGGTGCTGCGCTCAGTCGGCAGGACACGCACCACGCCCCAGTTGCCTGAACGCTGTAATGTTTCTGCCATTACGTAAGGTGCATAGCGGGACTCCGCGCGACGGATCTCAAAGTTGGTGCGATCCAGATCACGTTGCGCGACTTCATCAATGCCCGGATCAAATACCATGACACCCACATCAAGGATCAGATCCTCATCCATGGGAAGCGAATCCTGCACCACCGGGATAAATTGTGTCGACTTCACCGAGGTCGTAGCACAGCCACTCAGCGCCAGCACCATCAGTGCGCACAGAGCGATAATCGGTCTCAGTGTCTGCATTGTGTCTACCTCTTTGCTAAAAAGTGCCATGGCCTGGCACCAAAAATACGTCCTGCTTACTGATCTGTGGCACTGAGACCGGTGTAGCGCCGGTATTCATCCCACAGTGCCTCACGCAGTTCCGGATCGGCTTCGCGCATCGCCGCCTCACGAATCTGCCGGGCCACAACATCGTCATCACGCCCGTTTGGTGGTATATCTTCAGGAACCGGATACTCTCCCTGGTCCCCGGCAGGACCACCTATCAGCCCTCCCACTGAGCCACCTGAACCACCCGCCTGCGGACCCTGGCCTGTGCCATTATTGGAGGCCACCACGCCACCACCGGCCCCATCACCGATGCTGCCGCGACCTGCTGCGGTCACGCCAGGCAAGGACCCGGCACCCGCACCAGCGGAACCGGTGCCACCGCCGCCCTGACCGTCATAGAGTCCGGCCGGATCTGATCCTGCCTCATTGCTTTGGCGCTGGGCCCGGCTGCGTTCGGCCAGAATCAGGCCATCAAAATCTTCGTAACCACTGCCCAGTGCACCATCAAGCACGGCCACACGCTCCTGAGCAGTCATGACACCGCTTCCTGAGCCGGATGTGCCTGCCCCGGTTCCTGCCCCGGCGCTTGATCCGGCACCCGTCCCGGTTCCGGCTATGGTGCCCGCGCCACTGCCGGTGCCAGCACGACTGCCAGTGCCGCCGCTGTCGCCAAATGTTCCGGAGCCAGCGCTGCTGCTGGAGCCACTACCCGAACCGGTGCCGGTACGACCACCCGGCAAACCACCCTCGCCTGGCAATGCAGACCTGCCAGCCATTGTGCCGGTGCCGGACGAACTGCCACTCCCGCTGGAAGATGACGGCATCGAGCCGCCGATGACATCTGCAATACCGCCTCCGCTGGTACCTACCTGAATACTTGGACCGCTACTCTGACCTCCGCCACTGCTCTGGCTGCCACTCTGGCCCGCACTGGCGCTCTGGCTTCCGCTCTGCGAGCCACTTCCGGAAGACGGAGAACTGCGACCGCCGGAAAAGTCAGGCAAACCCGACGACGAGGAAGCTGATCCGGAGGGCATGGAAGAACCCGACGGCATGGATGATGCCGATGACGATGATGAAGACGAGGACGACGACGACGACGACGATGACGATGATGAAGACGAGGACGAGGACGACGACGACGAGGATGAGGATGACGACGGCATGGATGGAGATGGCATTGTCGGCATGGATGGCATGGAGGAACTGCTCGACTGGGACTGCTGGGTTGTTTCGCAACCCGTTAACGCCAATGCACAGATCCCCATGCTGACTAAAACATTACGCGTCTTTTTTTCCATCTCTGAATACTCCGGCCATAGCGTCTGTGGAATTGCCCGAATGGCTGTGCTGTAAGAACTGTACCGTTAAACAGACCGTTTTGTTAGTCCATTATTGCGTCACTGCTGTTTGTGTTTCAATTTCATATGGAAAACGATAGAGCAACCCTGTTACCTGGACCGGCTCGCCATCCAGAATGCGTGGGCGCAATTTGGCATCGCGCAGCGCGCCGACCATACGGCGCTTCAGGGCATCATCATGCGGAGGCACTTTGTCAATCAGGTTGACGTTGGTCGCCCTGCCATAGCGATTGATATCAAACTCCATGATGACATAGTCATACCCGTCCGGACTCTGGTCGCGGAAATGATTTCGCACAGGCGCGCCCGCACTGCCCGCCGATGGGGCAAACGCACTTGCCCGCTCGGGCGTGGATGGACTGCCACGCTCCTGCTGGGGACCTATGCGAGGCTCAAAACTTGGCAACAGTACCACCTTGTCAAACACTGATTTGCGTACCTCCGGGCCTTCATCTGCAAGTAAATCCCAGGCCTGTCGATAGATGGTATTGGCCGCCTGACGTCTTTCAAACAGAAGGTTCCAGTCAGCCAGATCAAGTAACGCCTGCACGTGCTGATGCAGAAGGTCAGAGTGCATCGCAACGTCCTGTGCCGCCTCTGTTACGTGCAGTTCATGGATCGAAACAATTTCCTGCAGAGCAAATTCCCCGCGCAGGAACGCACTGTTGCGATTGCGGTATTTTTGCTCGGTCAGGGTGTCTACCCACGTATCGTCGACCTGTCTCTCCTCACTGAAGACCATATTCGATCCGGCCAGCGCCTGCGTTCTGTGCAATAGCCACGAAACAAATGCCAGTTGCTGCAGATACTCCACCTTGGGGTACTGCAGCGGATTTTCCTGTCTGTCAATGATACTCAGTGCCACACTGTAGAGCTGGTAGGCGTCAATCAGACGCACCACCGGCACCTCGCCACGCCGGTCAGCGAACGCATCCATGTGCCAGCTGGCATATTCGACAAGGGCAGGAATCATGCCCGGATCATTGTCGCCATAGGCCCGACTCTGTACGTAGAATGCGTACTGTCGCAGGCCATCGGCTTCATCCCACTGGCCCAGCGCCAGATGACTTTCAACCTGTAATTGCAATGCCGGTAATTGTTCAAGACTGAACAGCCCATGATTGATCCGGCTGACATGCACTGATCGCTCCAGCGTCGCCAGGGCCGCATCATGATCATTGGTTGTCTGAAGCGCCCTGCCAAGCGACAGCAGCGTTTCTGCTATTTCCGGTCGCCAGCCATTACCCAGCTGCGCCAGATCATCAACGGCAGCACTGAGCTGCTCTACGCGAGCCAGCGCTTCTGCCATTTCCGGGCTTACCTCATCTGCAACACTTCCCTCTGCACCATCAGCGAGCACCGGTGGGCTGCAGGCAAATGTCAGAAAACAAAATGCCAGGGCACGGCAACGTTTTAAATGTGAAACAGCAGAGCGATGTTGGCAAACCATGTTTCTCTCCATTATTTTTTTCTGACAACTATAGGAGACCGCCTGTTAACTCTATAATGTATGGCCATTTTTGCAAGTGCGAACTGCATGCCGGAGCAATATGCCTGAATTACCCGAAGTAGAGACCAGTCGCCGGGGTATTGATCCTCACATCCGCCGCCAGTATGTCATCGCCAGCAAGGTGCGTCATAACCGGCTACGCTGGCCAGTGGCCGAGCAGATCACAACTGTGCTGCCCGGCCAGCAGATAACCCATACCAGCCGGCGTGGTAAATATTTGCTGCTGCACACCGCAGTTGGCACACTGATCATTCACCTGGGTATGTCGGGCAGTGTCCGAATGGTGGATCCGCTGGAGTCACCGCGCAAGCATGATCATATAGACCTGATATTCAGCAATGATCTTGCATTGCGCTATCATGACCCACGTCGCTTCGGTGCCATGCTGTGGACATCCGACGACCCAGCTCTGCATCCGCTACTTCGTGATCTGGGCCCGGAGCCCCTGTCAGACAGTTTTGATGGCCGATATCTATTCAGACGCAGCCGGGGCCGAAAAGTTTCAGTCAAGAGTCTGATAATGGACAGTCATGTTGTTGTCGGAGCCGGGAACATCTATGCCAATGAGGCCCTGTATCTTGCAGGTATCCGCCCGACAGCCGAAGCGGGCACATTGTCGCGCGCACGTTGCGATCGCCTTGCTCTTCACATCAGGGCGGTCATCGGCCGTGCCATAGAAGTAGGCGGGACAACACTGCGGGACTTTGTCGGTGGCGATGGCAAGCCAGGCTATTTCAAACAGTCACTGCATGTTTACGGCCGTGGCGGCGAACCCTGCCATGGTTGTGGTGGCGTGCTGCAGGAGATACGTCTGGGTCAGCGCAGTACCGTTTTCTGCAAGCGCTGTCAGCGCTGAATATCAGGTCGCAGCGGCCTGCTCAGCCAGATGCTGCTGCATCGCCTCAAGCACCAACGGGTGGACAAATCCGGAGATGTCGCCGCCATAGGACGCTATTTCCCGCACCAGGGTTGATGATATGTATGAAAGATGCTCATCGGGCGCCATAAAAATGGTTTCGATACCCGGGTCCAGCGCGCGATTCATGCCCACGAGCTGAAATTCATACTCGAAATCAGCCACTGTCCGCAAACCACGCAAAATCACATCCGCACCACGATGACGCACGAATTCGATCAGCAACGTGTCAAACGAACACACTTCCACGTTATCAAGATGTGCCAGCACCCGGGTTGCAAGTTCGACACGACGCTCGGTCGATAACGATGTAGATTTCTGCTTGTTGACACCGATGGCAACAATCACTTTGTCAAACAGGCGTGCTGCCCGTTCCACCAGGTCAATATGGCCATTTGTAATCGGGTTGAATGTGCCGGGATATACCGCTGTCTTCATACTGATCTGTGACCTGTAACGTTATTTGCCGCCTACACTACACCACGCGCCGATCCCTGTCAGCACATTAGACACTCAGTTCACCGCAATAAAATCGAGTATTCTGCGCTCCAGCCAATCCTTGCGTCCGCTCATCGCAAAACCGACATGGCCGCCCGCCGGAAAGAGGTCACAGGTCACATGTGCCGGCATTGCTGCGCGCGCTGGCAGTGCATGTGGCGGGATTATCGGGTCATTCATGCCGTGGATTACCAGTGTCGACGCAGGTACCTTGCCGATAAACTGACGACTGCTGCATCGTTGGTAATAGTCCTCAGCGCCGTCAAATCCATGCAACGGCGCAGTTACCGCATCATCAAACTCCCACAACGTCCGCAATTTATCCAGCGGTCCCAGGGCGTCAATTTGCGCAACATGATCCAGATTGTTCCGACACCGGAAAAAATCGCGCTTGGCCACCAGATCACCACGCAATCGTTGCAGGAAATAACGCCCGTACCAGAAGGGCATACCTCTGTTCATCTGCTCACAACAAAGATCCAGTGAAAACGGGTTGGAGACACTGACGAGCGCTCTCAGTCTCGGTGCAAACACAGTTTCACTGGCCCATTTGAGCAGGACATTGGCCCCCAGTGAATACCCGATTGCAGCCAGGCTGGTATCTTTCAGGTCAGTCTCGACAAGCTCAGTGATCACTTGCTCGATATCCGGGGAACAGCCGGAATGATAGGCGATGGGCAGGCGATTATACTCGCCACTGCAACCACGCAGATTGATGGCAATACTGTGATAGTCATTTTGTTGCAGCAGGTTCTGCATTGCCAGAATATAGGACGACGACGAACTCCCCGCCAACCCGTGCACCAGCAAGACCACAGGTCTGGCCGGATCTGCCAGATGCCGCGCCGGCGCATGGTCAATGTCGATGAAATCGCCATCCCGGAGCTCTACCCGTTGACGTCGCCGCCAGGGTGCTGAGGTTTTGCCCAGCTTGCGCCAGACCGTCTGCAGATGGCCGCCCGGCAGCCACCACGGTGGCTGGTAAAGGCTCCCCGCAATCGGGGACAGACCCGGCTCAATCTTCGGCGCGCTCACGTTTGCTCCCGCAGATACAGACCGTAAAAAACGCTGCCGGCCCGGGCGCTTTTCAGCAAACGCCAGTTGACCGGAAAATCAGCGCTCAGGCCTGGCTGTGGTAATGGGTCACCGGATTCAACATAGATGTGCGCGCGGGGTTTCAGCAATCCACTGCACTCCAGTTGCTGGCAGCTGGTGTTCAGCACGCCGTCAGCAAACGGTGGGTCCAGAAACACCAGACCGAAGCCGTGCTCCCCATACTGTGCAAGTGAACCGGATGCTTTCAGCCAGACTTCGGCCCGCATATGCGTCACTGTGGCATGACCCGTGTAGCCGGGCGCATTTTCCAGCAAGGCCAGATTTTGCGTTATTGCGGATGTTGCCAGTGGCGATGCATCTACAAACACAACTGTTCTGGCACCCCGCGACAGCGCTTCCAGCCCGCAGGCACCGCTACCGGCATACAGATCCAGACAATCTTCCGCCGCCACCCAGGCCTGCAGCCAGTTGAACACCGTTTCGCGCACACGATCCGGGGTGGGACGCAAACCGGGCACATCCGGAAACTGCAGCCGCCGGCCGCGCCAGAGGCCTGCGATAATTCTTAGCGTATTCTTGCCGGCATGGCGGCTTTTTGTCTGTGTCGTGCCTGAAGCCTGTCTCAAAAAGCGATATCCCTGAAAGTGTCCTTTGAAGCATCCATTGTACTGGGTCAACCCACATATGTGCACAGTAATGCTAAACTAGGGACTGATTCAGATCATCCCTGTTTTGATACCATTGTCAGAGAACCCAGTATGTTCGGCTTCGGAAAAAAATCCAAAGATTCCAGCAAAGACATCAATGCACCGGAACCAGAAATACCCGCTGCACAGCCCCTTCCTGTTGAGCCTGAAGCGCCTGAAGCTGCACCTGTTACTGATTCTGGAGCTGACCCGCGTTCCGAACAGGAACCGGCACAGATGCAGGTACCCGACACTGAAAAACCGGCCGGCTTTTTTGGTCGGCTCAAGCAGGGGCTGAGCCGAACCCGTGATAATCTGGCTGAAGGGCTGGCGGCACTGGTCAGCGGTCGAAAAACCATTGACGCCGAGTTGCTTGACGAGATCGAAATGCAACTGCTGACGGCCGACGTGGGCCTGGAGGCAACCGATCAGGTCATCTCTGCACTGACTGCGCGCCTCAAACGCAAACAGCTGAACAATCCTGAAGAGCTGATGACCCAGCTTCGCGCGGAACTGCGTGCGCTGCTGGAGCCCTGCACCGCGCCATTGGTGGTCAATTCGGAAAAAAAGCCTTATGTCATTCTGATGGTTGGGGTAAACGGCGTTGGTAAAACCACCACCATCGGCAAACTTGCGCGGCGCTTTCAGCAGGAAAATCGCAAAGTCATGCTGGCGGCGGGAGACACCTTCAGAGCTGCGGCCGTTGAGCAATTGCAGGCCTGGGGCGACCGCAACCAGGTACCAGTGATCGCGCAGGCTACCGGGTCGGACAGTGCCTCCGTCATTTTTGACGCCTATCAGGCAGCCAGGGCCCGCGGTGTTGATGTGCTGCTGGCCGACACGGCCGGTCGCCTGCACAACAAGGCCAACCTGATGCAGGAGCTGGAGAAAATAGTCAGGGTTCTGAAAAAACAGGATCCTGAACTGCCCCATGAAGTCATGCTGGTACTGGATTCAACCACCGGGCAGAATGCACTTAATCAGGCAAAAAGCTTCAATGATGCCGTCACACTGACCGGACTTTGTCTGACCAAACTGGACGGGACGGCCAAGGGCGGCATGGTGTTTGCGATCGCCAACGCCATGAAGCTGCCGATCCGCTTTATCGGTATCGGCGAGCAGGCCGAGGATCTGCGGCAGTTTGATGCAGACGACTTTGTTGCCGCATTGTTTGACACGGCGCAATCATGATTCGTTTTGATGAGGTCAGCAAGCGCTACCCCGGCGGCCATGAGGCTCTGAAACAGGTGTCATTCGAACTGGACCGGGGTGGCATGGCATTTTTGACTGGTCGCTCCGGCGCCGGCAAAAGTACCTTATTGAAACTGCTGATGCTGACCGAACCATTGAATCAGGGTCAGATTCTTGTAAGCGGGCGCAATATTCATCGCCTGTCGACCAGCCAGATTCCCTATTACCGACGCCGGATCGGTGTTGTTTTTCAGGATCACCAGTTGCTGTTTGATCGCACGGTTTATGACAACGTGGCACTGCCGCTGCTGATTGACGGTTATGACAGGCATGAAGCAGCGCGCCGCGTGCGTGCCGCACTGGACAAGGTGGGGCTGCTCAACAAGGAAAAAATGAATCCGGTGACGCTTTCCGGCGGCGAACAGCAGCGCATCGGCATCGCCCGGGCGGTCGTCAATCGACCCAAAATACTGCTGGCGGATGAGCCGACCGGTAATCTGGATCCGGAACTTGCCGCTGAAATCATGATCCTGTTTGAACAGTTCAATCAGATCGGCGTCAGTATGCTGATTGCCAGCCACGACCTGTCGCTGATCACGCGCCTGCGTCACCGGATACTTACCCTTGAAAACGGGCAACTGATCAGGGACGAACAGCACCCCAGCAAAAACGGAGCACCGGCGCATGGCTAAAACCGACCAGCCAAAGGGCGCACAACGCCAACGCAGCACCAGTCAGAAACTGTTCGCCTGGTTTGCCAGCCATCTGGACTGTGCCATCGACGCCCTGCGGCGCATGCTGGCACAACCCGTTGGCACGCTGATGACCCTGGCCGTCATTGGCATCGCCCTGCTGCTGCCATCACTGCTATATGTCGCGGGCAAAAACCTGGCTCAATTTGGTGACAGTCTGACAGAAACCAGTCAGATCACACTTTTTCTGGCGGAAAACGTCACTGACGATGATATAGAAGCGCTGGAAGCACAGTTACCCTATTTTTCAACAATCCGCAGCGTGCAGCACATCACGCCGGAGCAGGCTGCAGCAGAATTTGCTCAGTGGTCGGGTCTCGGCGACATAATCAGCAGCCTTGAGACCAACCCGTTGCCGGAGAGTTTTGTCATTCAACCGATCGATACCAGCCTCGCAACGGCCCAGCAACTTGAACGGTCGCTGCGCAACCTGCCCGGTGTTGAATCTGTGCAGATGGATCAGGCGTGGATGGCACGACTCGACAGCTTTATCAGCGTAGTGGAGCGACTGGTGCTGGCACTTGTAGTGATTCTGGCCATGGCAGTGCTGTTTATTACCGGCAACAGTATCCGCACCATCATTGCCAGCCGTGAAGCGGAAATCCGGGTAATGACGCTGATCGGCGCTACCCGCGGCTTCATCACCCGGCCATTTCTCTATATGGGTTTGTGGTTCGGATTGTTTGGGGGGATGACAGCATGGCTGACACTGCAGCTGTTGCTACTGATCCTGCAAGGGCCGGCATCGTCGTTTCTGGCCTTCTACGGAGACCAATATCGATTTGCCGGCATGGACCTGCCCGCCGTTGCTGCCCTGCTGGCCGGCAGCTCCCTGCTGGGGTGGCTGGGCGCAAAACTGTCAGTTTCGCGCCACCTCGCGCAAATGAACTGAGCGGCGGATTACCAGATCTTGACTCTGACATCCTCGCTGCGATACATGCCGTCACCTTCATCAACACCAAACGCTTCATAAAATTCCGGCATGTTGGACAACGTGCCAAGCACCCGATACATCCCTGGTGAGTGTGGCCCTGTTGTCAGCTGGCGCCGCATTGCCTCATCCCGGAACAATGTCCGCCAGATCTGACCGTATCCCAGAAAGAAGCGCTGCTCGCCTGTGAATCCCTCAATGACTGGTGCCGGACTACCCTCAAGACTCCGTTGCCACGCTTTATGCGAAACCGTCAGACCGCCAAGATCAGCGATATTCTCTCCCAGGGAGAGTGCGCCCTGAATAAACATTCCCTCGATCGGCTCATACGCGTCAAACTGATCAATCATGCGTTGAGCGCGCTCACGGAACTGAACCTCATCCTGCTCAGCCCACCATTCGCGCAAGTTGCCATCACCATCGGAGCGACGCCCCTGATCGTCAAAACCATGGGTTATTTCGTGTCCTATCACTGCACCGATAGCGCCATAGTTGACCGCATCGTCAGCCTCCACGTTAAAAAACGGTGGCTGCAATATGCCTGCCGGAAACACGATTTCATTCATGGTTGAAGAGTAGTAAGCATTCACTGTCTGAGGTGTCATGCCCCACTCATCACGATCCACTTCCTGCCCCAGACGGGCGATATTGCGCTCAAACTCGCAGCGGTTGGAACGCATGACATTCCCCAGCAGATCGTCTGCTGAGGTCTGCAGGCAATCATAGTCGCGCCAGACATCAGGATAGGCAATTTTGGTATTCAGTTTTGCAAGTTTGTCCTGTGCCTCAACCTTGGTTGCCGGACTCATCCACTCCAGCTCATTGATAGCCACCTCAAATTCAGCCAGCAGATTTCTGACCAGCGCATCCATTCTGTCTTTGGCGTCCTGCTGAAAGTGACGTTCCACATACTCCCTGCCGACGGCAAACCCCATGAGTGATTCCACTGTGTTTACCGCGCGCAGCTCGCGCGACCGCAATTCCGGCTGCCCGCTGAGTTCACGGCCAAAGAATTCAAAATGTGCACTGACAAATTCATTGCCGAGATAGGGTGCTGCAGATCTGATCAGATGGTAACGGTGGTAGTCCCGCCAGGCATCCATGCTTATGTCACGATACACATTGGCGACTTCTTCAAAATAAGTTGGCTGCCTGACCACAATGGCCTCGATTTCCGGCAGCGCCGATGTGCCCAGATAGCGCACCCAGTCCACGCCCGGCGCCAGTGTGGCCAATTCCTGCGGAGACATGCGATTGTAAGTGGCCGTGCGGTCACGATTTTGTATGCGTGTCCATTGAATCCCTGCCAGCCGGGTTTCGGCGTCCAGAATACGCTGCGCTGCTGCAGCGGCATCTTCAATTTGCGCCATCTCCAGCAATTCGCTGATATGTGTCAGGTATAATTCACGAATCTCGGCAAAACGGCCTTCGTTACTCAGGTAGTAATCCCGGTCCGGCAAGCCCAGGCCAGACTGGAACAGGGTGGTTATGTATTGATCTGACTGACGCTGGTCCTGGCTGACACCAAAGCGAAAAGGTGCGATTTGGCCGCGGGCTGGTGCCTGCGCCCAATAATCCATCAACGCCTCATGATCTGCCAGCGCCGCAATATCCGCCAATTCTGCCTGCAATGGGCTCAGGGCCTTCTCCTCCAGCGCCGTCTCATTCATAAATGACTGATAGATATCAGCAATTTTTTGTTGCTCAGCATTCTTTGCCGCCCCGGGAGCTGCGACCTCACGGACAATTTCGAGGACATGCTGCTCGGCAGCCTCACGCAGCTCATCAAAGCTCCCCCAGCGCGAACGGTCTGCCGGAATAGTGGTGCGGTCAACCCAGCCGCCATTAACGTAGCGGTAGAAGTCATCCTGCGGTCGAACGGAGGCATCAAGGTTCTGCAGATCAATGCCAAGGCCGAGGGAATCCGTGGGTGCTGATGACGCCGGTTGTTGTGCGGAGCCGCTACCATTCGTCACCTCAACCGGCGCATCCGGCGCCGGGGAACAGGCCGTCATGGCAAGAATCGCGCTCACGGCGATAACAGGTGTGGAAAAACGCAAATAGAAACTGGACATACAATGATCACTCATGCAATAAATAGTGCTAAAATGGGGTCTGTAGGGAGTTGAGGGTAATCCGCTGACGGATACCTGACAGCTTCGTTTCTGACTCAGGAGTACAAGTTGAAACCTATGAGAACAGAGAACATAGAGAATATGACGACAGGCAAAAGTTTACAACTGATTGGCCCGGCTGTTCCCGGCCGCGACCTGTCGGCCTACATTACTTCCGTCAACAGTATTGCCATACTGAGCGCCGAGCGCGAGCTTGAGCTGGCCAACCAGTACTATTACGACAACAATCTGGAAGCGGCACGACAACTGGTTCTGGCGCACCTGCGCTTTGTTGTGCATCTGGCAAGAAGCTACTCCGGATACGGTCTGTCGCAGGCGGATCTTATTCAGGAAGGCAACGTTGGCCTGATGAAGGCGGTCAAGCGCTTCAATCCGGAGATGGGCGTTCGCCTGGTATCCTTTGCCGTGCACTGGATCAAGGCCGAGATGCACGAATTTATACTGCGTAACTGGCGCATTGTAAAAATCGCCACCACCAAGGCCCAACGCAAACTGTTCTTCAATCTGCGCAGCGCCAAGAAGCGCCTGGGCTGGCTGAGCAATGATGAGGCACAGGCGGTAGCAGAAGATCTGGGCGTTGATGCTGCTGTGGTGCGCCAGATGGAAGGTCGCATGAGCTCGTATGACAAGGCGTTTGATGCGGCTACTGATGCTGATGACGATGAAGCGTATATGTCTCCTGCGTACTATCTGGAAGACAATGCCTCTGACATGGCACTCGAAATTGAAGAAAACGAGTGGGAAGAAGAACAGTCCAGCGGTCTGTACAAGGCCATGAGTGAGCTGGATGAACGCAGCCGCGATATCATCACCAGCCGCTGGCTGACTGACCAGAAAGCGACTCTGCATGAGCTGGCTGCCAAGTACAATGTATCCGCTGAGCGCATCCGTCAGCTGGAACAGAATGCGATGAACAAAGTTCGCGGCGTGATGACCGCATAAATCAGTGCTGATGCACGATAAAAGCCGCTGCTCTGTACAGCGGCTTTTTTATTAGGAGTTTTTATGCCATCTCTGTTTATCGCGATCGCTGCCATCATGGGCTTTATTGCTGTCGGCCTGGGTGCTTTTGCTGCCCACGGTTTGCGTGCCCGGCTGCCGGAAGACCTGCTGGCTGTCTTTCAGACCGGGGTGCAATATCAGATGTATCACGCGCTGGCCCTGTTTGGCGTCGGCCTGCTGTGCATGCATGTCTCAGACTCCTCACTGCTCCGCGCCAGCGGTTGGGCATTTGTTGTCGGCATCGTGATTTTTTCCGGCAGCCTGTATATCCTGAGCCTGAGCGGCGTCCGCTGGCTGGGCGCCATCACCCCGATTGGTGGCGTTGCATTTCTGGCAGGCTGGCTGCTGTTGGCAGCGGCCATGATATTTGGCAAAACCAGCTGAGACCTGACAGGCAATGAAAATTACCGTAAACGGCGATACTCTGGAACTCACCTCACCCTGCTCGGTATCTGCGCTGCTGAACCAGCTGGACATGGGGACAGGCCGGGTGGCAGTAGAACTCAATCAGGCAATAGTCCCCCGCAGCCAGCATCAGACCACCGAACTCAATGACGGCGACTGCCTGGAAATCGTTCACGCCATAGGCGGTGGTTAAATTTTTCTGAAGGACATTAAATCCAATGAGCAACACAGACAATCCTCTTATCCTGGCCGGCAGGACCTATCAGTCACGACTCATCATCGGCAGCGGCAAATACGCTGATTTTGATCAGAACCTGGCGGCATTGCAGGCCAGCGGGGCAGAAATGATTACGGTAGCCATTCGTCGCGTCAATCTGGGGCAGAACAAAAATGAGCCCAGTTTGCTGGATGTCATTTCTCCGGAAAAATATACCATTCTTCCCAACACTGCCGGCTGTTATACGGCGGCAGACGCGGTACGTACCTGTCGTATGGCACGTGAACTGCTGGATGGGCACAAACTCGTCAAGCTGGAAGTGCTTGGCGATCAGAAAACACTGTATCCCAACGTGACTGAAACGCTGATTGCCGCCGAACAACTGGTGGCCGACGGTTTTGATGTGATGGTTTACACCAGCGATGATCCATTGATCGCCAAACGCCTGGAAGAAATCGGCTGTATCGCAGTCATGCCGCTGGGCGCGCCGATTGGCTCCGGGCTGGGGATACGCAACCCTTACAATATTCGCATGATTCTGGAAAACTCCTCCGTCCCCATTATTGTGGATGCCGGTGTGGGTACCGCATCTGATGCAACCATTGCCATGGAGCTTGGCTGCGACGGCGTGCTGATGAATACCGCCATTGCTGAAGCGGGTAACCCGGTGCTGATGGCATCAGCCATGCAAAAGGCTGTTGCCAGTGGCCGCGAAGCCTGGCTGGCCGGCCGCATGCCGCGCAAACTCTATGCCAGTGCATCATCGCCCATCGACGGTAGTTTTTTCTGACATGGAAGAAAATCAGGATAAACCAGATAACGCACACCATCGCCCGTTACGCAGCTTTGTCATTCGGGCGGGCCGCCAGACGACCTCGCAAAAAGAGGCATTGGAAAAGTACTGGTCTGATTACGTCATAGCAGACAACAGCGCGCCTCTTGATGTGCAGGCTGTGTTTGGCCGGCAGGCGCCTCTCGTGATCGAAATCGGCTTTGGCATGGGTGACTCACTGGCGGAGATGGCCGCGGCCAATCCCCATCTTAACTATATTGGTATTGAGGTCCATCGCCCGGGTGTCGGCAAGCTGCTGAACAATATTGCCTGCCGGGGACTGACCAATCTGCATATCTACTGCCACGATGCCGTCGAGATACTGCGCGACTGCATTGCAGATGGCTCGGTGGAGGCCGTACAGATCTTTTTCCCTGATCCGTGGCACAAGAAAAAACATCATAAACGACGACTTGTACAGCCCGCCTTTATCAGTGCCCTGACGCACAAACTGCGAACCGGCGGCAGGATTCATCTGGCCACTGACTGGCAAAACTACGCTGAACACATGATGGCTGTGCTGCAGGCCAACGGGGACCTTGAAAACAGTGCCGGTACCGGCTGTTATGCATCCGCCACCGGGCGGCCCGAAACCAAGTTCGAACGCCGCGGTCAGCGCCTTGGGCACGGCGTCTGGGACCTGGTGTTCATTTATAATCCAGCCTGACTTTCAACCCGCCGGACTGTTATCTGAACCTACAACCGACCAGCCTGTCTGGCTTTGGCCTGCCCTCTGCGCTATTCTTCAGCGCAGGATTGCACTAACGCACACGCAGGAGTTCAAACGTTAATGGTCAAACTGGTTTCTACCCGCGCCCGGCGTTGCCTGGGCATCAGCCTGCTGGCTGCAGCACTGGCGACACTGACGGCATGTGGCGTGGAGGAGCTGCCGGAAAATCCGCCTGCCGGACAATTGAATATGCCGCGCACAATTGCCTGGTCTGCCTATCCGACCGGCACCGGTGGTTATAGTCAGGCCGTCGCCATCGGCAATATTCTCCAGCGTCAGTACGGCGTCAACCTGCGTGTCGTACCCGGGCGCAATGATGTGTCACGCCTTGCCACGCTGAAAGCAGGCCGGGTTCACATGTCTGCCGGCGGTTCAGAAGCAGTTTACGCCCAGGAAGGGATTCTGAACTTTGCCGCCAGAATCTGGGGGCCACAACCCATCCGCGCCATCCTGTCCAATTATTCAACCAGTTGCTCATTCAGTCTGGCCACTGCCGCCGATGCCGAAATCCGCACCGTAGAGGATCTGCGCGGCAAGCGGGTTACCTTTGTGCAGGGTGCACCGTCACTGAACAATGCCCTGACAGCCTTGTTGTCCTACGCCAATCTGACCTGGGACGATGTGGAACGCGTTGAGGTGGGCGGCTATAACGCCTCCATCGACGCCGTCATCAACAACCGTGCCGATGTTGCCGGCGGAGCCTGCAATTCCCCACCCTTCATGCGCCTGGACTCTTCACCGCGCGGGCTGTTCTGGGTTGAGTTTCCTCCCGAAAATACTGAAGGTGTACAACGGGTGCGGGATCGTCTGCCCTGGTATGTACCACACGTCGCCACCGAGGGCCCGGCAATTGACGTCAATGAAGGTGTGGAAGTATTTACCTCCGCCTATCCGCTACTGGTTGCGCTGGATGAGCTGGATGAGGACATGGTCTACGGGATCACCAAGGTGATCGCCATGCACTACGATGACTACAAAGCCTCCGCGCCCGGTGCGAATGGCTGGCGGATCCTTGGTCAGCAACTGCAGAATGCGTTTATCCCTTACCACGATGGCGCTGTACGGTACTTCAGGGAAATAGGTATCTGGACTCCCGAAGCGGAAGCGCGGCAGCAGGCCAACCTGCATCGCCAGCAGGTACTGATGAATGCCTGGCAGGCCTATCTGCCGAATGCTGCGGAAGATCGCAGCCAATTTGAAGCAGGCTGGCTGACATTCAGGGAGCAGGCGCTGGCGGCTCAGGGTCTGATCACGCTGTCCGACACCCAATAATCCAAAATAACCAATAATCCAAAATAAAAAGACGAGTACTCATGACCAACAGTGTTATACCCCCTATCGCCCCAATCGACGAAAACAAGGACGATACCGAGTTACCCGCTATCGGCCGGTACCGCGAACTCGCCAGGAACTGGCGGGTTGTCATGGCACTACTGACAACTGCAGCTACCCTGCTGGCAATCAACCAGATATTTGCGCTGGGATTTTTTGTAGACTTCACCATGCTGGATGGCCGCTATCTGTACCTGCTCACAGGCCTGATGCTGATCATGGTGTTTATCACCTTCCCGTCGCATAAAAACAATCTCAATTTTGTACCGTGGTATGACAAGGTGATCATGGTCACCATCGCGGTGATCTTTTCCTACTTTGCCTTCAATGCCGAACGCATCATTCTGGATGCGTGGGAGTATGCTGCACCCATGCAGGGCGTGGTCCTGGCGCTCATAACCTGGGTCATCATTCTTGAAGCCGGTCGACGAGCCGGGGGCTGGCCAATCTTTTTTATCGTACTGGTGCTGTCGTTGTACCCCACCTACGCCGACAGAATGCCGGATGTCATTGCCGGCATCGGCATGCCCGTACACGATATCGCCATTTTCCATGTACTCGGGGAAGAAAGCGTGTTCGGTGTGGCACTGAACTCGTTTGCCATGCTGGTATTCGGCTTCATCCTGTTTGGTGTCTCACTGCAATACACTGGAGGCGGGCCCTTTTTTATCAATCTGGCATTTGCGCTGCTCGGCCACATGCGCGGCGGCCCCGCCAAAGTGGCCATCTTTTCGAGCGGCCTGATGGGCTCCATGAGTGGCGGCCCTATCACCAATGTGCTCACCACCGGCCCTCTCTCCATTCCGGCCATGCGCAGGGTTGGCTTCTCACGTGGTTATGCTGCCGGGGTTGAGGCCTGCGCCTCCACTGGCGGTGTACTGATGCCCCCGATCATGGGCGCAACCGCATTTGTGATGGCCAGCTTTTTGGGCGTAAATTATGTGACCATTGCCGTCGCCGCCATTGTGCCGTCAGTACTCTACTTCTTTGGCCTGTTCATGCAGATTGATGCCTATGCGGCCCGCAACAAGCTGGAGGGTCTGCCAAAAGAAGAGCTGCCCAGACTTGGCAATGTGTTCAGGGAAGGCTGGTACTTTATTGCTGTGTTTGTGATCCTGACGGTGATGCTGGTATACATGCAGCGTGAAGCAACCGCACCGTTTATCGCAACTGCGGCACTGCTGATCATCAATCAGTTCACGTCGCACCGCATGAATACGGAAAAATTTCTGCTTATGGTTGCCGCAACCGGCCGCCTGATGGCAGAACTGGCCGGCATCCTGGCGGCTATCGGGCTGATTGTGGGATCGCTGGCAGTGACCGGTATGGCCGGCACACTGGCCAATGATCTGGTGTACCTGGCAGGCGACAACATCCTGGTGCTGCTGATCATGGGTGCTACCACCAGCTTTGTGCTGGGTATTGGCATGACTGTAACGGCTGCGTACATCTTTCTGGCCATTGTACTGGCACCGGCGCTGATCAATGCCGGCCTCGACCCGCTGGCCTCGCACATGTTCATCATGTACTGGGGCATGCTCAGCTTTATTACCCCGCCGGTGGCACTGGCCGCATTCGCTGCCGCCTCGGTAGCCCAGGTGTCACCCATGCGTGCCGGCTGGGAAGCGATGCGTCTGGGCGCCATCATTTATTTTATTCCGTTCTTTTTCGTCTTCAATCCAGCCCTGTTGCTCCAGGGCGACATCAGCGAGGCGCTGCTGCTTATCACGACAGCACTGCTTGGCGTGGCATTGCTTTCCGCCGGCCTGCAGGGTTATCTACTCGGTTTTGGCAGACTGGGAGAAGGCAAGGCGGGACTTGTCGGGCGCGGCTGTGTGTGTATCTCGGGGCTTGCCCTGGCGGCCCCCTCAGGTGGTATGCTCGGATTAAATCAGGCAATGCTGCTGGGAGTCAGTGCGGTCATGCTGATGGCGGGCATTGGCATCACCCTGGCCTTGCGCAAGGAACTGATCAGCGCGACCTGACCTGACGTTGACCCGGATACGGGGTACCGGCTCAAAACCAGAGTCGGTGCTCGTGCTGCTTCAGCCAGCCGACATAGCGCTTGTAGTCCGGGCACACGCTGGCAACGGCCTTCCAATAGACGGGAGAGTGATTCATGTGCAGCAAGTGGCAAACTTCGTGGCATATCATGTAGTCAATCACACCATCGGGCGCCAGCATGATCAGCCAGTTGTACTGAATCCTGCCCGCAGCAGTACAGTGTCCCCATTTACTGCGGGTTTTGCGAAATACCACTTCCTTTAATTTGTGATCGACGCCAAGATGCGCTGCCAGTGCGTGCGTTCTGTCAGGCAGGTAGTTGCGCGCCATAGACTGCAACCAGTTTTTCAGAATGGCAGCCGCCCGTTCCTGCGGTGCCAGAGCAATGCCGGGGCCGCTGATCCGCATCCGTTGCGGTTGTGCCTGCGGCAGTACCTCCACACTCGCCTGAGGTGCTTCGCATAGTTCTATGTTGAGTGATCTCGCCTGATAAAGGATCCTGCCACCGTCACGCAGGTCCAGTTGTTCGGCCTGTCGCTGCTGCTTCTCTCTGACCTTGCGGCTTACCCAGTCGCTGTGCTTGTCAAGAAACCTCAGAATATCCTGCTGGCTGACAAACAGCGGTGCACGTACCTCTATCTGATCATGGCGAACATGAACCGCCAGACTTTTGCGACGACTACGCACCAGCCGGCAGTCAAGCGGCAACCCTGCCAGCGTCAGCACTTCGACAGTCTCTTTTCCGGTATCTGTGCCAGTATCTGTGTTTGTACCGGGTTTTTTTCGCGCAAACATCCCGCGGTCTTCCTGATGGTGACGATGGTGAAAGAGCCACATCCAATCGGTTGGACTGTATCATGAAATCCCGCATAATATCGCCCTCACAGGAGTCCATGTTCATGAGTAGTCTGTTTACCCGTATTCGCCAGGGCGAATTGCCCGGCCATATTCTCTGGGACGATGGCAGCTGTTTCGCCATGCTGACCATCAAGCCTATTCGCGAGGGGCACCTGCTGGTCATTCCACATCAGGAAGTTGACCATTGGGACGAGATGGACGACGCATTGACTGAACACGTGTTCAAGGTCTCACGCCTGCTGTCCCGAACCTTGCGCCAGCTCTTTCCCTGCGAGAAAACTGCCATGATGATCGCCGGCCTGGAGGTCAGGCATGCGCATATCCATCTGTTTCCCGTCACTGCCATCAGTGACCTGAATTTTGCACTGGCACAGGAGCGTGCTGACGATCAACAGCTGGCAACCGCACAAAAAATTCGCGGGGCGCTGCGCGCTGCGGGCCACATTGCAGTGCCTGCAGATGAGTAATCAACAGCCACCACCGGTGCGTGACAATATTTTTGCCAACCAGCAGGGCCGCACTGATTTTGTGTTCGACGAAAAAGTCGCGGCAGTGTTTACTGATATGATCAACCGGTCGGTTCCCGGCTACGCGACCATATTGTCCATGATCGGTGTGCTGGCAGCACGATACTGTCAGCCAGGCAGCCGGATCTATGATCTGGGCTGTTCGCTTGGCGGCGCCAGCCTGGCTATGGCCCACCAGATTCCGCACCATGACTATGAACTGCTGGCTGTCGACAATTCACCAGCGATGACCACGCGCCTTGAAAAAATACTCACTGAACCCGACTCTGCGGCACTTCCCATCCAGGTACTGTGTCAGGATATCTGTGAAACCGACATCAGCAATGCAACTGTTGTGGTCCTCAACTTTACGCTGCAATTTATCGAGCCCGCAAAACGCCAGGCGCTCATTCAGGCTATCGCCGACGGCATGCAACCGGGAGGCATTCTGATCCTGTCGGAAAAGATCCGGTTTCCGTCCGACGACCTGAACGAGCTATTTATCGATCTATACCATCAGTTCAAACAAGCCCAGGGGTACTCCGAACTGGAAATCAGTCAGAAGCGTGCAGCACTGGAAAACGTGTTGATTCCGGAAACCATCGCTGATCACAAACAACGTCTCAGCGCGGCCGGATTCCACTCCTGCGATGTCTGGTTTCAGTGTTTTAACTTCTGTTCCATGGTTGCAGTACGCTGATGCGGGATACTGCAGCTCACGAACGTCTACGCCTGCTACTGCAGGACACGGGAATTGAAGATATCGCGGATTTTGCAAGCGAATCGTATCTCTACTCACGCAAACATGGCCTCACAGACCGCTGGCTGGCAATGTATGATGCACTACCAGATGTCAGTCCTTCATCAGTGGATCTGAAAACCGCTGTCCGAATCGGAGTGCGCGAAGACTGCAGCGAAGAACAGCACCAGACCATTCTGGCTGCCGCACGCACACAGATTCCCTGGCGCAAGGGTCCCTGGTCTTTGTTCGGGGTAGATATCGACAGCGAATGGCGTTCGGACATGAAATGGGATCGACTGCTGCCCCATCTTAAGCCCTTGCGAGGTCGCCGTGTGATGGATGTCGGCAGCGGCAATGCCTACCACTGCTATCGCGCCTATGGCGAAGGCGCGCGTATGGTACTTGGTGTTGATCCGCATCCGGCCTATTTTTTTCAGTACCGGCTGATTCAACACTATCTTCGTCATCTGCCGGTATTTGTGGTACCCGTCACGCTTGATCAGTTTCCGGAGAAAAACGCTGCCTTTGATACGGTATTTTCCATGGGCGTGTTATACCATCGGCGCTCACCCCTGGACCATTTGATTCAGTTACTCGGTTGTCTGGCGCCGGGCGGCGAACTAGCGCTCGAAACATTGGTAGTCGACGGGCCGGAAGGTTATGCGTTAACGCCACCCGATCGTTACTGTCGCATGAACAATGTGTGGTTCCTGCCCTCTGTTGCAACTACCGAAAGCTGGTTGCGGCGCTGCGGATTCAGGAACGTGCGTACTGTTGATGTGAATGTAACCTCAGAAGCAGAACAACGCACGACTGACTGGATGCCGTTTCAGTCCCTGACTGATGGTCTGTGTGCGACGGATCCATCTCTCAGCATTGAAGGGTTACCCGGGCCCAAACGCGCAATTTTTATCGCTGAAGCCCCGTACTGAACGTCACTTCGTACCCTGTAATTAGCTATTGACCTTGGCCACTTTTCTGGTTCACTATAACTTGTGACAAGTGGGGTCACCTGTATCAAATAGAAAACCACAACTATAACTAAAACAAAAACAGAACAAAAAAGGAACTCAACCTATGGCACGTCCACTTCGTATCGAGTATCCGGATGCAGTTTATCACGTCTCTAACGTTGCCCTTGAAGGTCAGCGTGTCTTCCCTTCACAGCGGTATTACGAAGCCTTTCTCCAGGCCCTGGAAGAAACCTGTCTGCGACTCAATGTGCAGGTATATGCCTATGCGCTGCTCAAGGATCAGTATCACCTGCTGGTGAAAACACCGGAAGGCAATCTCAGCCGCTTCATGCGTCAGATTGATGGTCTTTACACGCAACACTATCAACGTCTTAAAAAGTCCGAAGGCTCCCTGTTCAAGGGTCGCTACAAGGCTGTCCTGGTCCAGGCAGACAAATACCTGCTGCCGTTAAGCCGTTACATACACCTCGGAGTACGCAAGCAGGATCTGGACAGCAATAACTGGAGCAGTTACCCGGTTTACACCAACAAGGCCAAGGCGCCAGCCTGGCTGGTGCGGGATGATGCTCTCGCCCAGCTCGACTGCCCGCCAAACAAGCGTTATCAGCGATACGCTGACTATGTGGCCCAGGGTGTGGATGAGGAACTGGCACACTTTTACGGGAAGAAAAACCTGTCATCGGTCATGGGCGATGAGAAGTTCCGCAAATTTGCTGCCGGCAAACGCAGCGCGACCAAGGCCCGCGGCGTATCCCGGGGAGCAAACGCCAAGTGGCGCCCGGGTTGCAAGGAGATCGTGGCCGCAGTTGCCAAACACTTCAAGGTGACAGAAGAAAGTATTTATCAGGCCGCGCGTGGACCAGGCTCCAAGAATGTGCCTCGGTGGGTAGCCATGTATCTGTGTCAGGAGCTTTCGGCCACCACGCTGCAGACCATTGCCCGCCTGTTCAAGCTGAAGCGATATGGCACGGTGTCGACAACAGTTGGCAAACTGAAAAAGGAGTTTGTCAGCGACCCGAAACTGGCCGCTGCGACGCAGAAGCTGGCAAAATCACTGAGCAAACAGAAATAGGGCGTCGGCCGGTGTAAAATGGCCACACACGGGAACGCCCGGCAAACATAATGCTTGCCGGGTGTTTTTGTAACGAAAGCTAGGCAGCCTGAAACGGCCGGGAACTGATCAGTGACCCTGATCAGATCTGACTGGCTTACTTGATTTTGGCTTCTTTGTACATCACGTGCTTGCGAACGACAGGATCAAACTTCTTGATTTCCATCTTGTCGGGCGTTGTACGCTTGTTTTTGTCTGTTGTGTAGAAATGACCGGTATTAGCAGAAGAAACCAGTTTAATTTTATCGCGCATCGCTATTCACCACCTGAATCAGGAAATTCTTGAGTTAGATTTTCACGCCGCTGGCACGAATATCGGACAGAACGGCATCTATACCCTTCTTGTCGATGGTGCGCATGCCTTTGGTAGACACTTTCAGCTTTACAAAACGGTTCTCGGACTCAACCCAGAAGCGATGCGACTGGATGTTCGGAGAAAAACGACGTCTGGTTCTATTGTTAGCGTGAGAGACGTTGTTACCTGTAATCGGCTTTTTGCCGGTTACCATACATACATTTGACATGATCTTGCCTCGTTACAAACCCGTGCCGAAAAAAATGAGCCGCGATTTATACCAAAATGCCGTCCCAAAGGCAACTTCTTTTGTATTTATGCTGACTCACAGTAGCCCACGCTCCGCGAACGATACCACGTCTGACCGCCCCACCACCACATGATCGAGCACGCGCACATCAATGGTATTCAGAGCCGTTTTCAGCCGGCGGGTAATCGCGATGTCGGCCTGACTGGGCTCGGCTACTCCCGATGGGTGATTATGCGCAAAAATTACCGCAGCCGCATTATTGTGCAGGCAGCGCTTGACCACTTCCCGCGGATAGACTGCGGCGCCATCAATTGTCCCCTGAAACAGCTCCTCCATCGCCGTCACGCGATGCTGGTTGTCCAGGTATAGGCAGGCAAAGACTTCATGCTGATAGTCGCGCATACGCGCCCTGAGGTAATCCCGGGTCAGATCCGAGTTGGTCAGCGCATCGCTCTCTGCCAGTCGTTCACTCATATACCGGCGCGCCAGTTCCAGCACAGCCTGAAACTGCACGTATTTCCCGGGACCCAGACCGTCACGACGGCAGAACTCATCAATAGTCGCGGTCAGAATATGTGTCAGACCACCAAAATCCACCAACAGCGAACGTGCGACATCCAGAGCTGTCTGGCCCCGTGTGCCGGTGCGCAGAAACACTGCCAGAAGTTCCGCATCTGACAGGCTGGACGGACCGCCTGCCAGTAGTTTTTCCCGCGGCCGCTCTTTTTCCGGCCAGTCTTTGATCCCCATGATGATGCCCTCCGTGGCATGGCCGCTGCTGCATCAAGCGTCTGAATCCAGCGTGTCCATGTTGGTTATAGCAGCTTACCCAAATGGCTGCCTTGCTGCATGGCCCCCAGGTTGCATAGAATGGCCGTTATAACAATTTACCGGATACCGTACATGCAGACTGAATCACTGGCCACGCTGGCCAACAAGCGCATTCTGCTTGGCATGACAGGAGGCATCGCCGCCTACAAATGTGCCGAACTGACCCGCTTGCTGAGCAAGGCCGGTGCCGAGGTGCGGGTTGTCATGACCCGCGCCGCAACCGAATTCATCACCCCGTTGACCATGCAGGCGCTGTCCGGACACAAGGTTCATCTGGATCTGCTGGATGTGGACGCAGAAGCTGGCATGGGACACATTGAACTGGCACGCTGGCCGGATCTGATCCTGGTCGCGCCTGCCAGTGCTGACTGTCTGGCCAGGCTGGCCGCCGGTCACGCCAATGACCTGCTGACAACGCTGTTACTCGCCAGCAAGGCCCCGGTAGCGCTGGCTCCCGCCATGAATCAGGCCATGTGGCTGAATCAGGCAACGCAGGTCAATCTGGATATCCTGCAACAGCGTGGCATGCATATCCTGGGGCCGGCCTCGGGTTCGCAGGCGTGCGGAGATACCGGCCCGGGCCGCATGCTCGAACCCGCCGAGCTCGCATATCACTGCGCTGCGCTGTTTCCCGCTGGCCTGCTGACCGGTCTGCACCTGACCATTACTGCCGGCCCGACCCGTGAAGCCATCGACCCGGTGCGTTTTATCACCAATCACAGTTCCGGCAAAATGGCCTATGCGCTGGCACATGAGGCCTTGCAGGCCGGCGCCCGCGTAACCCTGATCAGCGGGCCGGTAAATCTCACAGCGCCCGATCGTGCCGAGGTAGTGCACGTGGTCACGGCCCGGGAGATGCTTGACGCCAGCCTGACTGCAGCGGGTGACACCGATGTTTTTATTGGTGTGGCTGCTGTGGCAGATTACCGGGTCGCGGAAAGCAGCGATCATAAAATAAAGAAGCATGCAGAAACTCTGGAGCTGACCCTGATTCGCAATCCGGACATCATCGGGTCCATTGCGGCACTGACCAATCGCCCCTTTGTCGTCGGTTTTGCTGCGGAAACCCGGGACATTCTTGCCTATGGCCGTGACAAACTGATTCGCAAAAAGCTCGACCTGCTGTTTGCCAATGACGCCACTGCCACCTTCAACAGCGATAGCATCGCAGCAACAGCCATCTGGCCGAGTGGCGGTAGCACCGACCATCAGACATTGGGTCCTGCCAATAAACATCTGGTGGCCCGGCAGATGCTGGCCCTGATCAGGGAACGCCTACCGCATGCCTGACATTATGCCTCTCAGCCTGCCAACCACCATGTTTCGCGCCTATGATATCCGCGGGCTGGCGAACAGGGATCTGACCACGCACAATATTCGGGTGATCGGCCAGACCATCGGGTACCTCGCCCTGCAGCGTGACATTCCGGAATTGTTGTTCGGTGCTGATGGCCGGCTGTCCAGTCCGTCACTGGCCGGCGCGCTCAAGGAGGGCATTCTGGACAGTGGCTGCCATGTGCTGGACCTGGGCACCATCCCGACGCCACTGCTGTACTTCGCAACCCACACGACGCACTGCAGCTCCGGCGTCATGTTGACCGCCAGCCACAATCCGGCCGACTATAACGGTATAAAAATTATCCGCAATCGCTCCTGCCTGACACCTGACGAAATCCAGGGAATCCGCCGGCAGGCTGAATTTCTGGCGGGTCGCCCTGACAAGGTACGGACGGGTAATACGCCCCGGGGCGAGCTTCGCACGCTGGATATAGTCCCCGCCTATATCCGCCACGTATCCGCCGATATCAGGTTGTGCCGCCAGCTGCGCGTGGTCGTCGACTGTGGCAATGCCGTGCCGGGTCTGATTGCACCGGCACTGCTGGAGGCGCTGGGCTGTGATGTCATTCCGCTGTTCTGCGACCTGGACGGGCACTTCCCCAATCATCACCCTGACCCGACGGTCAATGCCAACCTTGCAAGCCTTATCAGCGAAGTTATCACTCACAACGCCGATCTTGGAGTCGCACTTGATGGTGACGGCGACCGCGTGGTCATGGTGACCAACAAGGGCAGTGTTATCGACACCGATCGTCTGCTGATGCTGTTTGTGCGCGACATCCTGCCCCGCTATCAGAACAGGGAGTCACCGCCCAACGTGGTATTCGACGTGAAATGCAGCAGTCTGCTGGCCGCAGAAATCAGCAACGGCGGCGGCAACCCTGTCATGAGCCGCAGCGGCCACTCTTTCATGAAACAGAAAATGCAGGAGACTGGTGCCGTGGTTGGTGCCGAGTTTTCGGCCCATGTATTTATCAGGGATCGCTGGTTTGGTTACGACGACGGCATCTATGTGGCCTGCCGTTTCCTGGAGATACTGGCCGCCGGTCAACAGGATGCTGAGCAGATGCTGCATTCGCTGCCCAAAAGCATCGTGACACCGGAACTGCGTATTGACGTCAGGGATGACCTGAAATTTGAATTGATGCAAAGGATAGAAAAACTGGCATCCTTTCCCCTGGCGCAGATCAACCGGCTGGACGGCGTGCGCGCAGATTTCAGGGATGGCTGGGGACTCATCCGGGCCTCCAATACCACGCCTGCGCTGCTGCTGCGCTTTGAGGCAACCAGCCATCAGTCCCTGCTCGCCATCCAGGACGCTTTCCGTCAGCTTCTGCAACAGGTTGACCAGAACCTGAATTTTCACAACTGACGCGTAATCCTCGCGTTATTTTTCAATTGCAGGTGAGTCGTTATATACTTCGTAACTGTTTACTATTTAATTACTAATTGATTACTGCGTAAATCTTGCAATTCAACACCACGCCCGGATAACAACATGCCCCTGGATTTAGCTGCTGCCAAGAACATCGCCAATGTACTGACCGAATCACTGCCGTATATCCAGCAGTTCACCGGTTGCACCATTGTGGTGAAGTACGGCGGCAACGCCATGACCGATGAAACCCTGAAAAACAGTTTTGCCCGCGACATTGTATTGATGAAGCTGGTTGGCATGAATCCCGTGGTGGTCCACGGTGGCGGGCCGCAGATAGGTTCGCTACTGGAAAAACTCAACATCAAATCCGAGTTTATCGAGGGGCAGCGGGTCACCGACAACCAGACCATGGATGTGGTGGAAATGGTGCTGGGCGGGCTGGTAAATCAGGAAATTGTTGCCCTGCTCAATAAAAACGGCGGCAAGGCGATCGGAATCACTGGCAAGGACGGCAATCTGATCCGGGCCAAAAAACTGCTGAAGAAAAAAGCCGCAACCGAGGGCACCGAAGAAATGCTGCTGGATCTGGGCCTGGTCGGCAGCGTGGCAAAAATCAATACCGAAGTGCTGCGTATGATAGAACACAGTGACTTTATTCCGGTGATCGCGCCCATCGGTACGGATGAAAACGGTGCAACCTACAACATCAATGCCGATACTGTCGCCGGAGAGATCGCCAAGGTACTGGACGCTGAGAAACTGATGCTGCTGACCAATATCTCCGGCGTGATGGACAAGCAGGGCAACGTGCTGACCGGGCTGACGACCGGACAAGTTGACGAACTGATTTCCGACGGCACCATCTACGGGGGCATGCTGCCCAAAATCAACTGCGCTCTGGATGCCGTCAATCACGGCGTCAATAGCGCCCACATCATTGACGGGCGTGTTGAGCACGCAGTGCTGCTGGAAATCTTTACCCATACCGGCGTCGGCACGCTGATCAGCAATACCCGCACCAATGGAGACATGCCCTGATGACTACATCTGGCAGTGCGAGTGCGGACAAGAAAATTTCCCGCAAAGAACATATCCTGCAATCACTGGCACATATGCTGGAAAGTGGTCCGGGCGTACGCATCACCACAGCCGCCCTGGCTCGCGAGGTAGGCGTTTCCGAGGCGGCACTGTATCGCCACTTTCCCAGTAAAGCCCGCATGTTTGAAGGACTGATCAAGTTTATTGAAGACACGCTGTTTACCCGCATCAACCGCATAATGCAGGATGAACTGACAACGACGCAGCGTTGCGAGAAGATTCTTACCCTGCTGGTAACCTTTGCGGAAAAAAATCCGGGTATGACCCGCCTGATGACCGGTGACGCCCTGACCGGTGAAACCGAGCGTCTGCGGGAGCGCATCAGCCAGCTGTTTGACCGGCTGGAAGCGCAGATAAAACAGATCCTGCGTGAAGCCCAGATCCGCGAAGGGCTCAAACCACCGGTCTCCCCGGCAGTGCTGGCCAATCTGCTCATGGCATCGGCCGAAGGCCGACTGATGCAGTTTGTGCGCAGCGAATTCAAACGCCGCCCCACCGAACACTGGGACGAACAATGGCACTATCTGCAGCTGAATCTGCTGCAGCCATTCAGTGAATCCGCCAGCCCCAGTCCTTATTCGATGTGATTCTCAGACACCATAGCGCTGGCGATACTCACGTATCGCGTGCAGATGTGTCTTGAGTTCGTCACTGCGCTGAAAGGTCAGATAGTCCATGATGTTGACCAGCGTTATCAATCTGATCACCGGCACATGAAATTCTTTTTCAATTTCCTGAATGGCTGACAGGTCTCCCTGGCCACGCTCCTGTCGGTCCAGTGCCACCAGGATACCGGCAGGCGTTGCGCCAGCGTCCCGGATGATTGCCATCACTTCGCGAATCGCAGTTCCCGCGGTAATCACATCGTCTACAATCAGCACCCGGCCCTGCAGGGGGGCGCCGACGATATTGCCGCCCTCACCGTGATCCTTGGCTTCCTTGCGATTAAAACAGTAGGGCTTGTTCATACCATGCTCTGCTGCCAGCGCCGCCGCTGTTACCGACACCAGCGGAATACCTTTGTAGGCCGGACCGAACAATAAATCAAAGTCCAGTCCGGACGCATGTATGGCCGTGGCATAACTGCTGCCGATAAAGGCCAGGGCCTCGCCGGTATTAAACTGGCCCGCATTAAAAAAGTAAGGGCTTACTCTCCCTGATTTGAGCTTGAATTCCCCAAACTTCAGAATTTCATGTTCAATAGCGTATTCCAGAAAGCGCAATTGATATGGTTGTAATGTCATGTCGCTCACCCCGGTTGCCGGCTTGATTCACCGGTCAGATCAGTCCCAGCACCTGCCTCTGTTTCAGGATCAGTTCGGCAATACCGTGCTGCGCCAGTCCGATCATTTGCTGCAGTTGCTCAAAGTCGTAGTCACCATCCTCGGCCGTACCCTGCACTTCGATAAACCGTCCCGCATCGTTCATCACAACATTCATATCGGTTTCTGCGGTGGAATCTTCAGCATAATCCAGATCCAGCACCGGCACGCCCTGGTACATCCCCACTGACACCGACCCGATCAGTTGTTTGATGGGATTCACCTTGATCGCCTTTTTTTCCAGCAGAAAGGTGACTGCATCGTAAAGCGCAACGCAGCCACCGGTGATGGATGCCGTGCGGGTGCCGCCGTCAGCCTGAATCACATCACAATCCAGCTTGATGGTGTTCTCTCCCAACAGTTTCATGTCCAGAGCCGCACGCAGCGATCGACCTATCAGGCGCTGAATCTCCATGGTTCGGCCACCCTGTTTGCCACGCGCTGCCTCACGATCCATACGGGACCCGGTTGAACGCGGCAACATGCCGTATTCTGCCGTCACCCAACCGGTACCACTGCCCTTGAGAAAACGCGGCACGCTTTCTTCCACACTGGCCGTGCAGATCACCTTGGTATCACCAAACTCCACCAGCACCGAGCCTTCTGCGTGTTTGGTGTAATGTCGGGTCAGGCGAATATCGCGCAGTTGATCGGCAGTGCGCTGACTGGGACGGGTGACGGTGCTGTTTTGTGTGGGAACTGACATGAAACCTCAATCTTTGGGGAAGTAATTAAAAAGGGTACGTATTCAATGCGCGATTATCCCGTATTAAGCACGCAAATGCACTCTGCGGCGATCCGGGCAGCTACACATCACCTCATAGTGCGCTACACTTGCCCGCTAACAAGACTACAGGCACGTCAAGGGGAGATTCATGGTAGCCAGCATGACCGCTTTCGCCAGGAAGCAAAAAGAATTTGACTGGGGCACATTGAGCTGGGAAATCCGGTCAGTGAACCATCGCTATCTGGAACCCGGCATCCGCATACCGGACATGCTCAGGCCAATTGAACCCGCGGTGCGCGATGCGTTGCGCAAAGCCATTGCCCGCGGCAAGGTGGACTGTCAGGTGCGCTTTCAGTCCCGTGAGGAAGATCAGTACGCCACTGATCTGAATGCCGATCTGGTTACTCAGCTCAATGAGCTGACCATGCAGGTTCTTCACCTGGCCCCCAGTGCGGCACCTCTGAGTGCCGCCGATATCCTGAAATGGCCGGGCGTTGTGAAGGAGCGTGAACTTGATGCCAGTGGTATACAGAGTGATGCAATGACACTGCTGACCGAGACCCTCAGCGAGTTCAACATTGCGCGCCAACGCGAAGGCGAAGAGCTGGCCACACTGATTCGTCAGCGCCTGGCGGCAATTCAGGATATCGTCAACTCGATCCGTGAGCGCCTGCCGGAGATACTGGTGCACCAGCAGGAAAACATCCGTTTGCGCCTGGATGCTTTCAGGACCGAACTGGACCCGGCCCGGCTGGAGCAGGAAGTTGTGATGCTGGCGCAAAAGGCCGATGTGGATGAGGAGCTGGATCGCCTGAGTACCCATGTCCGTGAAGTTGAGCGCGTGCTGGGTACCAACGAGCCGATTGGCCGGCGCCTGGACTTTCTGATGCAGGAATTGAACCGCGAGGCCAATACCCTGTCGTCCAAGTCCATTGTGGCTGAGACCACGCTGAATGCAGTGGAGCTGAAGGTGCTGATTGAGCAGATGCGGGAGCAGGTGCAGAATATTGAATAGATTTTTTGCCGTAAGCGTCAGGTCATCACATCTTAGTCCGATGTGATGGCCGACCCGTTACTCATCATTGACTTCTTTAGGCAAAAAGAACCGCTTTCACATTCAAGATACCTCCTCGGTTGATCGGACGACAACCATCTTGAAAACTTGTCGAAATTGGAAATCCCATATCGAGGAAATAGAATATCCATCAAGATCATTAGATAACTATAGCCTCGGCCCACTACACACAACACGTGCAACCTCGCGAGTGAAACTGGAGTAGGACGCAACATCTGTCCCCACTGGAGCATACAAAAGAGGGAGAATTGTGCTGATCCTGGCGAAACCTTGACGCTCACTTTCATAGAACTCTGATGAAGTAGAGATTAGTTCAGCCATATCTACACTCCAGCTAATCTCTTCATCAGGATCTAAGGTGTACAAACTGTAAGACGTCTCAAAATCACTTGCTGTTTGTGCATCCTTGTAAATATTACCGTCCTTCATTATGAGTAGGAAGTTACCAATTCCATAGCTCATACTTGGGAAGTAACCAACAAAAGTATCTGATGAAACATTCCTCAATCTGTATTCGAGCTCAATCGGAAGTCCCTGCTCGTTGATTCCTACTTCCACCGAAAGTGATAATACATCCTCATCCTCCCCAATACTGATACTCTCATGTTGCCATGCGACCACGACATAATCTATCTCGCCAGCGACCGGCGCAGCCGAGGAGATAGGGGAAATAGCTATACAATAAACAAAGGCGATGTTTGAGAGGATTCGATTTATATTCATCTCAATGTGCTCTCTGAAGTTAACTAGAACTTTCATATTCCACAACCCAAATCATCACTATTTGCCTTAGCAGTCAATGTCCGCACAATGGGGTCTGTCACCAAATGTGAGGCTGCATTGAACATAGACCATGGAGCTCGCCCGGCAGGCTGGTGATCTGCATCAAGTTTGGAGTCACTAATTTCGGCTATCAATGAGTAGATTGCATCCAAGATATCTGATTTTACGCAAAATAGCTTGTATAGATAGTCAACTATCCTGCCAGAGCGGGCCTGTGGTACGCCGCTTTGCTGCGGGAACTACTGCACTAATTAAATTGTGCAACGTGGTGCCGGCAACGATTTCATACGGCCAGTAAATTTTCGAAAAAAACCCGTTTATGGACGGGCACTAGTTAGAACGTGATACGTATCAAATATTACGCATGTTATTCTAAAACTAGTCAGATAGGTTGTTGACAATAACAAGATATTGGAGCTAACTTGAAAACGAAATTATAATATCTAAGGCTTTTTCTTGTAGAACTCAATTTGCAGTTTGGCGTTTTCTGCGCTTTTTGTACAATTTTGTATTTTGCTAAAATTTACCATGGCGCACTTGAGGAGAGCTGAATTATGAAGAAATATGACATAAATTTAGTTATCTTTTTATGCTCTATTATTCTCTTTTTACCGGTGGAGTCAAATGCTGTGCAAGACAACGAATATATTCATGAACGAATCAGGGAAAACACGAAATACGTGCATGGTGTTATTGATTACAACGCTGTTCTGGTTACTTTAAAAAACGATATTAGAGTTTTTGGTGTAGAGCCTATGGGTTTTGATCCCGTTAGAGACTCAATTGGAATTGCCAAAGTTATGGAACTAGATCTTGAGAGGTTGCAAAAAGAAGCGGTTAAACCCTATTTTGATTATATGTGTGAGCTGTTAAATGCCGAAGACGCCGACTTGGTAAAGATAGTGGAGCTATTCAATCAAGCTAAATCTGCTGAGGCATACGCAACGGAACAGGCATATTTTTCCGTAACGTCCCACTTTATTAGTGACGGGCTCGAAATAATCGAGAATCTCAAAGATGAGCTTGCTAAAAATTTAACAAGTATGGAGATCGATTGGGTGGGCGTGGCCAGAGACGTTCCTGAGTATGCGAAACAGCACTTTGAAAGAACTTGTGAAAATTATTCGAATCCCGGTGCCAATAGAATCGATAAAAGTACTATTGAAATGCTTAATGAAAATTCTGGTGATGGATTTTATAGAATGTAATTCTTTTAGGTAAAATGATATTTTTTGGGGATAGAAATGAACAACGCATAAAATATTTTAGTATCCTTTATCGCGTCTTTTGTTGTAATTTGTTTTCCTGCAAATGCTAACGCTGTGCTTTCGCTGCATTGCCACAAAACAACACTAGTTCCAGTGGTTGTGCCCCCATTGCCTAACCCTACTGTGAGATGTAATTTTACTTGGTCAGGGTCTGACGAAAGTCAATATCCTTATGGTTTTATGGACCCCGTTGCAGTTTCGGCAACCGAAACTGTTTCAGGTTTTTGGTTATTCTACGCTGCCGATCCGATTGATTTTCCAAATAACAATGCGTCAGTTTATTTAAACTGGTCTGTACCGGATACTTATAATATTTTTGGTCATTCAACTTTGTTTGCAATGTGGTTTGGGGAAGGGGGACATCTGGAGTTTGCCTTTCATCCATGGCCGGCAAACGATTTCTTACCAAGTGTGGTATTACCATAGGATGCTCCGGTAATCTCCCGAATGTTGGTAACCGCTCAATAAACTCCATCTAAAAATTGACCGCTGACTGCAGTAATGTGGCTTCGTATTTTTTCTACGAGGAAGTCCACATGAAACTAACCACCAAGCAGAGGTCAGCAGCTTGCTTGAAGCCGGCCAAACTGCTGCTCAAACGTTCTCTCGAAGGCGTCCAGGCGAGGAAGAGTTGTGTCCTCTGCAAATCCGGGATAGGCATCTCCGCTGAGTAAAGGATTACGCCATGCGAAGAGATTCGGGTGTAGTCCCTCCGGATCCAACCAGATGAAAGTGTTTTGTACATCGCTTAGCTAAAACAGCGCGATCTGGAATATGTCGACTCCCCAATAGCTCGTCTCGGGCTCACCTAATACCGCTCGAATTTCGGGCATGCTAATTGACGCTGAACCGGCCAAGATAGTTGACGCTGGATAAATAAAAGGAGGATTCAAACCTTGAGGACAAATTTTCGCCAAAATAACACTTTAATGCGCATAAATGTGTTACATACTACATTTTTATGCGCATATAAGTGTGATTCAGGTTATAGTGATCAGTATTGAACGATCCTGCTGATGGGAAACAACGATGCAGCGTACCTTACTCGACTCATTGATGACATGGAAAAACCGGCCATTGCGCAAGCCCCTGCTGATTGATGGTGCGCGACAAACGGGCAAAACCTTTTTGCTGCAAGAGCTGTTTGGTAAAACCTTTGCCAATACCCTGCGCATCGACTTTCTGGAAAACCCTGCCTACAAAGAAGCATTTGCTGGCTCACTTTCTCCAGATGAGCTGTTGATGAACATTGAACTGATCACCAACCAGGCGTTTAACCCGGAAACCGACTTGCTGGTTCTGGATGAGATTGGCGAGTGCGAACGTGCCGTTACCTCGCTGAAATTTTTTGCAGAACAAGCGCCGACATACTTTGTGGCGGCAAGCGGCTCCAACATCGGTTTGCTCAATACCTTTCCCGTTGGCAAAGTCGATCAATACTATTTGCGCCCGCTAACCTTCCGGGAGTTTATTTATGCCTCTCAGGAAGCAGCGTTGATCAAGGCATTTGATACACAAGCGAACTCGCCCGCAGTGCATAGTAAATTGATGGAGAAGCTGACCGATTACTTTTTTACCGGCGGCATGCCGGAAGCGGTCGCGGCCTGGTACCAATTCAACACGTTGAGTATTCTGGATCGTGTTGGGATGGTGACTAAAATTCATGCCGACCTGGTCGAGGGCTACCGACGTGATTTTGGTAAATACGCCGGCAAGGTCGATGCGGTGCTTATCGAGTCTGTGTTTAATAGCATCCCCGCGCAATTATCGCGGGTAGTGGATGAATCGGTTAAACGCTTTAAGTTTAAAAACGTCCATGAACGTAAATCCCGCTATAGCGATTTTGACACCGCAATCCACTGGTTGAGAAGTTGCCGTCTGGCACTGGCCAATTATCCTGTTGAAGGAACGCCCAAAGCTCCGCTTGCCGCCTATAAGAAAGAGAATATGGTGAAACTGTTTCTGTTTGATGTCGGTCTGCTTAACCATATGCTGGGCAGCAGTTATAAAGAAATCAAACAGCAAAACTATGCGTACAAAGGGTATATTGCGGAAAACTTCGTGCAACAGGAGCTCACCGCCATTGGCATTGACCCCAGCTACTCCTGGAATGACGCACGCGCAGAAATTGAATTCATCATACCGAATGATGAAGGCCAGATTGTCCCGGTAGAAGTAAAAAGTGGTAAACGAACGCGCGCCAAATCGCTGGCGTCCTACATGGAAAAGTGCGCGCCGTGCAAAACATTCAAACTGACCGGCACACAAGGTTCTTCCGCAATAGAGCAAACAAGCATCGTGATGCCCTTGTATTACACCCAGTATTTACCACAAAAGTGGTAGTCGCACTATTCGCCGATATCTTCATTCCACAGTTGTGGCTTGTCAGCGATAAACTGGCGCATCAACCCGATACAGTGCGTGTTATTCAGCACCTGCAGCTCAACACCATGCTCACGCAACCATTGCTCCTCCCCCAGAAATGTCTGATTTTCACCAATCACCACCCTGGGAATGCCATACAGCACGATGGCACCGCTGCACATCGAGCAGGGTGACAACGTCGTGTAGAGCGTGCAATGCCGGTAAAAATCTGCCGGTTTGCGCCCGGCGTTCTCCAGCGCGTCCATTTCTCCATGCAAAATTGCGCTGCCGCTCTGGACACGGCGGTTGTGGCCGCGACCGACAATTTGTCCATCATGAACCAGTACCGACCCGATCGGAATGCCGCCTTCAGCCAGCCCGGCTTCTGCTTCCTCGATGGCGGCCTGCAGAAATTGGTCCATGGTTGCTCCCGTTGGCGCTGCGGCGCATATTATCAGTTGCCCAAATCCTTGCAGTTTTTGGTACGCTGCGCAATATTATTCGTCCACCATCCAAACCAACTCCCAGAGAGCAACACGCCTATGCCAAACTCTCGTGACCGGGCCCATCTGCACCGTGCGATAGAGCTCGCAGTGACCTCGGTGGCTAACGGGGGCGGACCTTTTGGAGCGGTTATCGCCCGCAACGGCCAGATAATTGCCGAAGCAGCCAATCAGGTCACGTTGCTCTGTGACCCGACCGCACATGCGGAAGTTCAGGCGATTCGCAAGGCCGGCACTGCGCTGGGCAGGCCGCATCTGAATGATTGTGTGCTGTATGCCAGCTGTGAACCCTGCCCCATGTGCCTGGCCGCCACATTGTGGGCGCATATTCCGACCATAATTTTTGCAGCAGGGCATTCGGAGGCTGTCAGAGCCGGTTTTGCCGATACGGCCATTGCCGGACAGTTGTATGGTCAGGCCAAACCCCTGGCACCAGCCAGTGGTCTGATCACGCAGATACACCTGCCGGAAGCCAAAGCACCGTTTGACGCCTGGCTGGCCAAGGCTGATCGTCAGGCGTACTGAAGACGCAGATCAGTCGCGCATTTCTGCGATAAACCGGTCCGATTCCGCGATTGCCGCCTGCATGGCATTGATCAGGGTATCGACATCCGAGTTGATGGTATCCAGCTCACCACGAATGGAGGCAATCGCCCGCGCGTTCAGATTGTGCTTCAGGTACAGCACGTTGTCCCGCAGGCTGTCCAGCACCGGGTCCAGTGTCGCTTCCGCCCTGTTCATGGCCTGCATCAGGCGGGTATAGCGCTCACGTGTTGCGCGTAGTTGCTGCTCACTGTCCTGACGCAGTGATTGATTGGTATACAGCGCCAGCTCATCTTCCCACTCGTCAAACAGGGCATCAGCCACATCCTCCACCGACCTCATCCGGGAACGGATACGCTCGGCTGCAGCCTCGCTGTTCTGAAATTCAGTATCCAGCCGGTCGTAGATCTGCTGTAACTCACCGCCATCAAAGTTGATGACACTCCGGAACTGTTCCAGCGCGTTGCTAAACTGCGCCTGTCCGTCCTGCTGGGCTTCCTGTGCCTCGGTTATGCGACTCACCAGGATTTCCCGCTTGGGTACTCCGAAGCGCTCCATCGTGTTGTAATAGGCGGACTGGCAGGCCGTCAGACCAAAGGCCAACAGCAGCATCAGTGCAATACGTCGATTCATTAGCGGTGCTCCCTTTCCCTGATTGCCTTGACAATCCGGTCGGTACGTTTGTCATCCAGATGGCTGTGCACAACAAAAAGCGCATGCACCACGCCCGGAATCCAGAACAAAAGCGTCAGAAAAATATTCAGAATCCCCTGAAACGGCTTGCCACACAGGAAAACCGCCAACGGGGGCAACAGAATGGCAATCAGATAGCGCATGGCAAACTCCCTTAGTTGTTGAGCCTGGTACAGTTTAGCGTTAAATTTTGATTTATGCTTGACTCCGGCACGGTAAAAAAGCGCACACTACAGGTATAACCACTAACCGGAGACCAGCATGCTGAAACTCAATATACCCGACATGAGCTGTGGGCACTGTGCAAAAACAATCACTGATACCATCATGCAACTGGACGCCGCGGCACAGGTTGAAATCGATCTGGCACACAAAACGGTTGCTTTCACTTCGTCTGCGCCGACATCGTCTGTTGTCACAGCGCTGACAGAGGCGGGTTATCCACCCGCCCGCTGATCCAGCTGCACAGCCGCATACCGGAGAGTCAAGACATATGTCGAAACACATCCAGATACAGATTCAGGGCATGACCTGCGCTGGCTGCGTGCGCAGAGCGGAACAGGCCCTGTTAAAAACGCCCGGCGTTGAGACAGCCTCGGTCAACCTGGCCAATGAGCGCGCCGATGTCACGCTGACCGACGCGACACCAATTACAGATGTCACTGACGCACTGGTAAAAGCAGGCTATCCCGCCCACATTGAACACCTGGAATTTGCGATCACCGGCATGAGCTGTGCCTCCTGTGTCGGCCGCGTCGAAAAGGCCCTGGTCGCGCTGCCCGGCGTAATCAGTGCCACCGTCAACCTTGCCGCCGAACAGGCCCGGATCGAGGTACTGCAGGGTAATCTGCAGAACAGCACTGTCATTCAGGCCATCCGCGAATCCGGGTACGATGCCAGCCCGCTTGATCAGGAGCGCGAAAGCACAGACCAGCGTCGCGACCGGGAGTTGTCTACCCTCAAACGTTCTCTGCTGATCGCTGCCATTCTGACGTTGCCGGTTGTCATTCTGGAGATGGGTGCGCACCTGATTCCTGAGTTTCATCACTGGATTATGCGCAATCTGGGCCAGACAACAAACTGGAACATCCAGTTTTTACTGACCTCCGCAGTGCTGTTTGGTCCTGGCCGGCGTTTTATCCAGAAAGGTGTGCCCGCGCTGATGCGTCGTGCGCCGGACATGAACTCACTGGTTGCCATGGGCACCCTGGCTGCCTGGAGCTTTTCCGTAGTGGCGACCTATTTTGGTGGATTGCTGCCGGCGGGAACCCGCAATGTCTACTTTGAAGCCGCTGCGGTGATTGTCACGCTGATCCTGCTGGGGCGTTTTCTGGAGGCCCGTGCCAAGGGAAAAACCGGTGACGCCATTCGCAAATTGCTCAGCCTGCAGGTCAAGTCCGCACGTGTTGAGCGCGATGGCACCGTCGCTGACATTTCGCTGGACGAGGTTCAGGTAGATGATGTGATCCACGTCAGACCCGGTGAACGCATTGCCGTTGATGGTGTTGTCATGAGTGGCGAGTCCTATGTGGATGAGTCCATGCTCACGGGGGAACCGCTGGCGGTGAACAAAACCGTGGGCGATGAACTCACCGGCGGTACCATCAACAAAAATGGCAGCATGACCTTCCGTGCCAGCCGCATTGGCAGTGACACGGTACTGGCGCGCATCATTCGTATGGTGGAGGATGCGCAAAGCGCCAAGTTGCCCATTCAGGCGCTGGTGGACAAAGTAACCGGTGTCTTTGTACCGGTAGTGATGGGCGTTGCGCTGTTGACCTGTCTGGTCTGGCTACTTGCGGGACCGTCGCCGGCGCTCACATTTGCCCTGGTTAACGGCGTCGCCGTACTGATCATTGCCTGTCCCTGCGCCATGGGTCTGGCAACACCTACATCGATAATGGTAGGTACCGGACGGGCAGCCGAGCTCGGTGTGCTGTTCAGGAAGGGGCAGGCTTTGCAGACCTTGCGTGACAGCCGGATTATCGCCCTGGATAAAACCGGCACACTGACCAAGGGCAAACCCGAACTGACTGATTTTATTCTGCAGAATGATCGCACTCACGAAGAGATACTGAGTCTGGTTGCCTCTGTTGAAGGCAAGTCGGAACACCCGATTGCAGAAGCCATTGTGGCTGCTGCCCGCGAGCAGGAGTTACCGCTGCACGCTGTGGAAAATTTCAAGGCGGTGGCAGGCATGGGAGTTTCTGCAAGCGTAAATGGCCTGCATATAGAAATCGGTGCCGACCGCTTTCTGTCTGAGAATTACCCGGCATTAAAGGAATTACTGCCCATGGGTGAGCGCCTGGCGAACGAGGGTAAGACGCCACTTTACGCAGTCATTGATGGCCAGCCCGCGGCGGTGATTGCCGTTGCTGATACATTAAAAGAGACCAGCAAACAGGCGATTGACGGTTTTCATAAACTGGGACTCAAGGTCGCCATGATTACCGGTGACCATCGCACCACCGCTGCTGCCATCGCCCGGCAGCTGGGTATTGATGACGTTGTGGCTGAAGTGCTGCCGGAAGGCAAAGTAGATGCCGTGAAATCTCTGCGGGAAAAGTACGGCACCATTGCCTTTGTGGGCGACGGCATCAATGATGCCCCGGCACTGGCTACTGCCGATGTCGGCATTGCCGTGGGTACGGGTACAGACGTTGCCATTGAGGCGGCGGATGTAGTCCTGATGGGCGGCGACCTAAATGGCGTGGTAAACGCGCTGGCGATCAGCCAGGCAACCATGCGCAATATCAAACAGAATCTGTTCTGGGCGTTTGCCTACAATATCAGTCTGATCCCGGTCGCGGCCGGGGTTCTGTATCCGGTCAGCGGCATACTGCTGTCTCCCATGCTTGCGGCTGGCGCCATGGCCATGTCCAGTGTGTTTGTGCTGGGCAATGCATTGCGCCTGCGGCAGTTCAGCTTCCGGTCTGCCGAAACGTGATGTTGATTCGCTGCGGCCCGGCAAGTTCATGGTGACCGGGCTTGAGGGCTGCGACGCCGTGAAAACGAAGTCTGTCCTCACCACCCCACACCAGCGCATCGCCATGTTTCAACAGAAATCTCTGCGTGCGGCCGGTGCGCTGCAAACCGCCCCAAATGAAAGTGGCCGGCAAACCAAGAGAAAACGACACGATAGGCGCCACAAGATTTTGTTCATCCCTGTCCTGATGCAGACCCATACGTGCACCTGCCTGGTAGCGGTTGATCAGACATACGTTGGGTTGAAAGTCCCGGTATCCCGCATCGCTGGCAGCGCGTTGCGCAAGCGCCAGCAACGTTGACGGCATCGCAGGCCAGGGCGCCCGCGTCAATGGATCCTGCGACTGATACCGGTAACCGGCATGATCAGATACCCAGCCCAGTGAACCACAGTTCGTCATTGCCACCGACATGGTTCTGCCGCCCGGCGTAATCAGGTGCCGGAATGGTGACTGCCGGCCTATCTGTTCAACCAGACTCAGCAACTGTGGCGCGTCATCAACCAGCAAACCGTGTAACCAGACGGTACCCGGGCCTATGTTTTCCTGCCAGGCATCGGTGCCGGATTGAATGTCGAAAAGATCGCTCATATCACTTATACTAATCCGTATTCACCCGCAACAAAACCCGACCCTGCTGCAAGCCCACCCCGAATGGAGACGTCATCAATGACGATCAAGACTGGTATTAATGGCTTTGGCCGTATGGGCAGACTCAGTCTGCGTGCCGCATTTACCAAGCTGGACACCAGGCACCCGCTGCAGATAGTTCAGATCAACGATCCGGGCGGTGATGCCGCAACCCTGGCGCACCTGCTGAATTTTGATTCAGTGCACGGCACCTGGCACCTTGAAGCAAAAGCAGAGAGCACCGCTGACGGCGAATTCATTCTGATCGGCGATCAGCGCATTCGGGTTTCCGCCAACAAAACCATCGCGGAAACTGACTGGTCAGACTGCGATGTTGTCATCGAAGCATCCGGCAGAATGAAAACCAGAAGCGTCCTGCAGGCCTATCTTGACCAGGGCGTCAAACGCGTTGTGGTGACAGCACCGGTCAAGGAGGAAGGTGTGCTGAATGTGGTGATGGGTGTAAACGATCATTTGTACGATCCCGCGCTGCATACCATCGTCACCGCCGCGTCCTGTACCACAAACTGTCTGGCGCCGGTTGTCAAAGTGATTCACGAATCCATCGGTATCAAACATGGATCCATGACTACCATTCATTCGGTGACCAATACCCAGACCATTCTGGACGCTCCGCACAAGGATCTGCGCCGCGCCCGCGCATACGGCAGCAGCCTGATTCCGACCACGACCGGATCGGCCACTGCTATCACGCATATATTTCCCAAACTGAAAGGCAAGCTGAATGGACACGCTGTGCGCGTACCACTGGCCAACGCCTCGCTGACAGACAGCGTATTCGAAGTGGAACGGCCGACAACCGAAGCGGAGGTCAACGGTTTGTTAAAAGCAGCTGCGGCCAACGAACTGGCCGGGATCATGGGTTACGAGGAACGCCCGCTGGTGTCAATCGATTATAAAACCGATCCGCGCTCCAGTATTGTTGATGCCCTGTCAACCATGGTTGTTAATGGTACACAGGTAAAAATCTACACCTGGTATGACAACGAATGGGGTTACGCCAATCGCACAGCCGAGCTGGCGCTCAAGGTAGGTGCGAGAGATAAAGGTGCGAGAGATAAAGGTGCGGGAGATAAAGGCGCAGGCGACAAGGCTGACGGAGACAAATAAACGTGCTGGGCAATCTGTCGGATGACATCAAGCAGTACCTGGTCGTTACCGGCAACTATTGGGCGTTCACTCTGACCGATGGCGCTCTGCGCATGCTGGTGGTGCTGCATTTCCACGGGCTGGGTTACAGCCCTCTGCAAATTGCCATGCTGTTCGTGTTCTACGAATTTTTTGGGGTGGTGACCAATCTGATCGGGGGCTGGCTGGGTGCCCGTGTCGGTCTTAACCGAACCATGAACATTGGCCTGATTCTGCAGGTGCTTGCACTGAGTATGCTGCTGGTACCGGCCGGCATGCTGACGGTTGCATGGGTGATGGCAGCCCAGGCCCTGTCCGGCATTGCCAAAGATCTGAACAAGATGAGCGCCAAAAGTGCCATCAAGATGCTTGTCCCCGGCCATCAGCAGGGTAATCTCTACAAATGGGTAGCACTGCTGACCGGCTCCAAGAACGCACTGAAAGGCGTGGGGTTTTTCCTGGGTGGAGTACTGCTGACCACGCTGGAGTTCAGAGGTGCCGTCGGGGCAATGGCAGCCGCACTGCTGATGGTCTGGTTGCTCAGCCTGTTTCTGCTCAAAAAGGATCTGGGCAAGGCAAGCCAGAAATCCAGGTTCTCGGATATCCTTTCCAAAAGCGCAGCCGTTAACCGGTTGTCACTGGCCCGGCTGTTTCTGTTCAGCTCCCGGGATGTGTGGTTTGTTGTGGCACTGCCGGTATTTCTGGCTCAGACGCTGGGCTGGGACCATTGGCAGACGGGTGGATTTCTGGCCGCATGGGTAATCCTCTATGGTTTTGTGCAGGCAATCGCGCCACGCATTACCGGCAGAGCACAAGACAGGGAAAACCATGCGCCGGGACGTTCTGCAGCACTGCTTTACGCCTGTGTGCTGGCAGTGGTCCCGGCCGGCATTGCCATAGGCCTGCAGGCAGAATTGAACACCTTTGCCGTCATTGTGGCCGGGCTGCTGTGTTTTGCTGTGGTGTTTGCGGTCAACTCGTCATTGCACAGTTATCTGATTGTCAGTTATGCCCGTGACGATGGTGTTTCCCTGGATGTAGGATTTTATTACATGGCCAATGCCATGGGCCGGCTGATCGGCACAATCCTGTCGGGATGGGTGTTTCAACTGGCAGGATTGACGGCCTGCCTGTGGATATCCTGCGGGCTGGTGGTTGCGGCCGCGCTGGCTACGGCAACCCTGCCGGCACCCCAGCTGCGCTCCACATAACCGGCAATCGCATCAATTGTCTCTGCCGGTACATCCGCCAGAAAATTACACTCCAGCGGATCGTAGTGAAAGATATACAGGCGCGACAGGAATTGCTCGAATGGCAAGGAAGCCTCCCCGAACCGCTCACCATGCCCGGCCGTGCTCACCAGTACCTCATCTCCCCAGTTCTGACCGCTGTCATTGTTGGGGTTATAAAAGTAGACCCGCATGACGTCTTTGGGATCAAGGGATACTCTGAGGATGGTAATTGCGTGCCAGCCTATAAACCGCGCCGAGCTGTCCGTCACGGCAATACCCGCCGGCTGCGGATGGATCAACGGCTGATTGCCGTTGTAATACGGATGGTAAGCCGCATGGAAATGCCGGATAAAGTCATCCAGCTCATACAGCGACCCGGTTGGCACATCAACATTCAGACGAAAACCGCGGCCGGCCCACCAGCCGTGGAACTCGGGGTTGACCCAGCGGTGGGGGTCGCCTTCACGGCCGACACAACGCCGTCCCATCTCCGCGTAGATCCTGTCCAGATGCGGCACAACCAGCAGCGACACCGGATCAAGATCCAGCGCCATGACCTCCGCAACGCCCTGCCCGCTCTCAATGGAAGAAACCGGCTGGCCTTCAAAATGCATGATGATCTCATCATCACGTGCAGCCCAGGTGACCATCTGCAGCAGATAATCCGGGTCATTGTAGGCCCACATCGACAGGGCTCTGGCTGACTGACAGGTGGGATTGTTGCCCTGTCCGACGCCTAAAGGCAGGCCCAGCATGCACAACACCCCTTCCAGCAAACGGGTTGCCGGCGTTACGTCGTCTCCGAATACCCGTATGATCTGTTGCTGTGCAGTTTCCGAGAGAGTGAGTCCCAGCTGTCGCCACAGGGCCGGTGCCACCGGCAGCTGATAGAGGATGCCGCGTTCAAGCATCAGTGTCAGTCCATAGACAGCCTGTGCGGTTGCGACATGCACCGTTTTGTCGATCAGCGTCATGACCAGTTCACGATAACAGATCATGCAGTCACGCCCGGTTGCGGAAAGCCCCATCGCATCCGAGAGCAGCTGCTCGGCATGCTGCGCAAGGTGTCTGATCAGCACCGCGTGATAGGCTGAAACCAGGCCCGTATCATGCATCGCCCGCGCGCAGCCGGTCGCCTCACCCTGCAGGGCCTGACTGTCCATATATTCCAGGCGCTCCTGATACAGCGCAACGCCCGGATCTTCCCTGGAGGCCTGGGTAGGACCAAACAGGCTGCTGACCAGCCGGTCTGCTCCCTGACCGCTGCCAGCCAGATCAATTTCCGGATTGTGCTGACAGATGGCAATTTGCGTAATCATGCGTTTGACGCCCGCCAGTTGAATGGGGCGTTGTTGCAGTATTCGCCAGATCTCGTTAATCAGCTGGTCAACGATGTTTTCATAACCGATGGAATGTGCCAGGTGGTTCAGGACAATGCCGGGCAGCACCGCATGTCGGCCCTGAGTCTCCCGCTCGGCTTCACCAGGCGGGCTGAACAGCCGGGCCAGATTGGCAGCCAGCACCTGGGTCAGAAAATGATGTGCCTGCTCGGCGCTCAGTTCCGGGTGCAGATAACGCTTGTTGGCCACTGCCAGAATACGCAGCAGGCTGAGAGACTCGATCAGCAGCGTATTGATGTCGCCGCAGCCCAGTGTCCCAACCGTAAGGGATGGAATCAGTGCATTGGGTGCTGACCAGTCAGTCCCTGTGAATGCGCCGGCACTCTCAATTGCGCCGGCACGCTGCTCAATGATCTCGCAGCCACCGTCCATCAACAACACTTTACGTGCGGCATCAAACAGGCGATTGAGTTTGCCGGCTTTGGCAAACTCGGGTGCATTTTCCAGCACACCAATTGCATCATCCAGCCGGCCAATCAACAAGGCATTATCACCGGTCACGCAACCACTCCCCCGACAGACCGCATCATACGTAAAAATCCAGGTCTTCCTGGCGCTTCAATAATTCATGCAGGCGCTTTGCATCGTCACCAACAAAATAAACCAGTCCCCAGTGAGTGCCGAAAGCGGTCCGTTTGGTCACAATTTCTTCCAGCGGCGTCGTCAGTTCGTGCGACTCAAAATAGGGGTGATCTTCAGTTTCTTCCGGAATCGCCAGCGAACTGACCACCCGGCGGCGCGGATAAACACCGAAACAGCCGGCATAGCCTTTTGCATCTGCCACCGGCGTCGGGAAGTAATCTGCTATTTCCTGTTCCGTGGTTTTCGGATCAAAAACCAGCATGCTGGCATGATAGGCATTAAATCCCGGGTACACTCTTTCCAGAAGCTCAAATACCTTGAAGCCCGGCGGCCGATAAGCCACTTCGCCAAAGTACATTTCACCATCACTGGTGACAAAATACTCGGGATGAATCATGCCAAATTCGATGTCAAAGGCCTTGATCAGTTTATTGATCTGCTCTTCGATTTTGGGCCGGTACAACTCCAGCTCCGGCGATGCCGGAACATATACGGAGTAACCCAGCGTCACATATTCGGAAATATTCATGAAGCAGATCTTGCCGTTGTGAACCCAGGCTTCTACTGCAAACTCCCAGCCATCCAGATGCGACTCCATCAGAGACGGGAACTCATCATCCGGAATGGCGTCCACATCATCCGGGGTCCGGATCACCCGGTGTCCCAGACAACCTGCTTTGTCAAACGCCTTGAAGTGAATCGGATCGTTGGGATCACCATCCAGTTTGAGCAGTGTCTGGTTGACCCGCTTCAGAAAGCGGGTGACATCTTCGCGGTCATGCGCTTCCTCAAAAATACCTACCCGGATGCCGCCCAGCTGTGCACGGCGTTTCATCAGCGACTTGTCACGCATCAACATGGCCTGACCAAACAACCGCGGACTGTCCAGCAAAACCGAATTGATTGCACCCGCCCACTCAACAGTCTCCTCAAACAGGGGAATCGCCACATCGACGCCCATTTCCTGCAGCGTCTGTGCTATCTCGACGGACCGTTCATTCAGGCGTTCGAAGTTCCAGGGTAAAAAGGGGATATCGTGTTTCTCGCAATAATCGGCTGCCCATTCCGGCGCGACCACCACGTAGCGTCGATCAAATGTTGCAGCTGCTTCTACCGCGTTTGGAGCCCAGCCTAACAGGGCTATGTATCCCTTTTGAGGATTTTTTTGCATGCGTTGCCTCCGATGGGTGGCGTGTGTTTAGCATACCTACCATACACGAATCCCGGCTTCACGGCTAATCGCCGGGATTGCCAAACTATTCAGAATCCGTCAGGGTTATTGTAATTTCCCGTCAGAATTGTGTTGTCGAGTGTGCTTTAATGGAGGCTGAAAACATGTTCAAGAAGCGGGTTCCATGCGTACTACATTAGCCACTTGTCTGTTCATTCTGGTGCTGGGCACCAGCGAATTTTTAGCTGCTGCCGATTTTGGTTTGCTCGATCAGCACGGCAGATTTCATCAGCTCAGCCGTTACCGGGCTGCCGATGCTGTTGCCATTCTGACGTTTTCATATGAAGATGAAACCTCATTGCAAAGTGCCGCAAAGTTTGCATCCAGCTGTCACGATGTCACCGACACAACGCTGGTATGTCTGCTACTGAATGCCAGTGATGATCCTGTCGATATTCGTGCCAATGACAACTCACCCGGCGATTTGCCGGTGCTGATTGACAGCTCGCAAACCGTTGCCAGAACGCTGGACGTTGAAACCCTCGGCTCGATAACCGTGCTGGATCCGAAATCACAAAAAGTCAGTGACGTTGAGCTGCCGGCACTGTCCGAAGTACTGTCCGAAGGTGCGCCGCTGCAGTACCGTTATATTGAAGCGCTGGGCGACCGTACAATTTCCTATCAGGAAGAAATTGCGCCATTACTACAGCGCCGATGCGCCTATTGCCATGTGGAAAACGGGCTGGCTCCCTGGGCCATGAATCGCCACATCATGGTGATGGGCTGGAGCCCCATGATGCGCGAAACACTGATCACCCGGCGCATGCCGCCCGGCCAGATTGACAGCTCTGTCGGCAACTGGGCCAACACACCGGAACTGACCGATGCAGAAATGGCGCTGCTGGTCGAGTGGATAGACCGTGGCGCACCGCGCGAGGGTGATGGCGATCCGCTGACCGAGGCGCCGGATGTTGCCGGAGAGTGGCCGCTGGGTGAGCCGGACCTGATTGTGGACGTTCCCGAACAACAATTGCCCGCCACCGGCAATATCGACTTTCTGGTCAAACGCGCATCTCTGGACCTGCCGGCCGATCGCTGGCTCAGTGCGGTGTCTTATCAGGTTGGCGACAGGAGTGTGTTGCACAGCCTGCTGATCTACGCGCTCGACAAGAACGTTCAGAGTACAGATCCGGACACACTGATTGACGGCAGCAATGCTGACTACATTAGCGTCTATGTGCCGGGCGAGACCGATGATGTTTTTGCGGATGACACCGCCTTCCTGTTGCGCAGCAATCATGACCTGGTATTCAAACTGCGTTATCTGACATCTGGCCGTGAAACAGTAGACCGCACCCGTATCGGACTTTATTTCCGCGACTCACAACCGGACCGGCAGTTGCGCACAATTGCCCTTGAAAAGCCGGATTTTGATATTCCGGCCAACGTCAGCGAACACACCGAATCATTACAGACAGCACCTCTGTCCAATGATGTATGGCTGGAAAGTTACTCACCGCACGCCCACAGTCGGGGCAAGAGCATGGCAGTCAGTGTGACCTATCCGGACGGAAAACAGGAGCAACTGATCAATGTCGCCAACTTCAATTACAACTGGCAATTATCCTATAAACCGGTAGCACAGAAACTCATACCCGCTGGTTCGGTATTAAAGGCTGAAACAGTCTATGACAATTCGGATGCCAACCCTTTTAACCCGGAGCCGGATCGTGAGCTGAGTGCCGGATACAGTGGCGATTCTGAAATGTTCAGTCATTTTATCAGGGTGGCCGAGCCGCTTACGGACGCAATTCGTACACAGTAAAACCATTTTGTGCGGCCATCACGCGAATCTGGGAAAAGTAGTCTGCTGCCAGTTTTTCCAGCGGGATAAACTGATTCACAACAAACACTGCCCGCGTGCTGCGCCGACTCATTCTGGCGGCAGCCTTGAGAAATTTTACCGTGATATTTTCACCGACTGCGAAACCCTGATGGAACGGTGGGTTGCAAAGTATCAAGTCAAAACGTTCGCGAACATGTTCAGCACAATCATCCAGTCGACACTCAACGTCCATTCCCCGCGCAGCAAAGTTTTTCTGTGCGGCCTCCATTGCAGCGACGTTATTGTCAGTAGCCACGCACCTTGCGACATTCATCGATTGAGTTGACATCATAAGATATCCCCAACCGCAACCAATATCGATCACACTGTCAACCGACTTGATGTACTTACAGACATCAGTCAGCACAGACACCAGCAACTGACTGCCACGATCAACTTTCTCCCAGCCAAACACGCCGGGTTTGGAATAGAAGTCGATATCCTGATGACTGACCAGTCGCAAATGCCCGTAGTCTTCGTCAGGCAGCCAGGTGTTAGCCAGCACGTCGTCCGAGGGACGAAAAAACGTTGCGCTGTAGCTGCTGCCATGTTTCTTTGCCCGGGAGTTCAGCCGATAGGCATCCGATGTATTCTTTACAATGGATTTTATCCCGTCCTGCTTGTTTCCGGTGATTATGAACTGTCCATCCCTGGCCACATGTCTTAGTGACTGATTGATGCAATGGTGCGCCAGCAGTTTTTCTTTTGATACGCGATAGACAATCCGGTCGAACTGTCCGATATCCGTGAAATCAAAGTCGGAAAGTAATACAGTAAATCCCTGAGCAGCAAATTTTTGCTGTACGTCAAAACGATTGGTCATCACCGTCAATCCGGCAAATGGCCGGACATTCAACATCAGTTCGGGAGAAAGATTTTCATCAACAACCCACAGCACATTGCCAGCATCGGCGCCCGCAGGCAGCAACGCTGACAGGGTCAGTTCCAGTAATTGATCTCTCACTTCGCCATGCCTGCAATCTCCGACTCACTCAGATGCCGGTAGTCTCCCGGCACCATTCCCGGGTCTAGCTCAACGACACCAATCTGAACTCTGTGCAACTGCTCAACATGACGGCCGCAGGCCGCAAACATGCGCTTCACCTGATGGTATTTACCTTCTGAAATTCGCACTTCCACACGCTTGTCTGAAAGCGCACGCAGGTCCGCGGGGAGAGTATTTTTTATTTCGCTGCGCAACAGCATGCCCTCGGCAAAGCGCCTTATGATCTCGTCATCAATTTCTGCATCAAGCTCAGCATGGTAAACCTTCACGCATTCATGTGCGGGAGAGATGATCCGGTGAACCCAGGCTCCATCGTCACTGATCAGCACCAGACCGGTGGTGTCCTTGTCCAGCCGACCGGCAATGGAAAGCTTTTGGCTATCCTCCTGCAGCAGATCCAGAACTGTCGGGTAATCGCTATCGGTGGTGGCACAGACATAACCGGCTGGTTTGTAGAGCATGATGTATCTTGGGCCCTGGAGTTTGAGTACCTCGTCGCCCAGACATACCCTGGCGTCTTCCTGTACAGCAAAATCTGATTTAGTCCTGATTACATCATCCACACTGACACGTTTGGCTTTGATCAGTCTGCGCACATCAACACGGGACATACCGGTTGAGTGACTGAGAAATTTGTCTAATCGCATGTATTTGGGTTGCTCTGGCTGGCGTGCGACCTGCTGTCCGTCGCGCAGTGATGGGACGGATGATAGCCGATCCGGCCATGTTCTGCACCCTGAAGCACGGGCAGAACCAATTGCCGACCTGCCACGTATGACGTATGCTCGCAAAAGATTCACATTCCGGATTTTTATCGTCGGGGAACTCGGCTTGTTTCACCTGATCAGACATCTGCCAATTGTTTTACAGTCTCTGACCGTGCTGTCAGTGACCGTGCTATCACTCACGCTGCCATCAACCGCCCTGTCATCAATCCCCCTGACGTCTACCTCATTGGCAGCACAGAGCGCTACGGCTATCAACCCTGACCGCCTGCAGGCAGCCGCTGCCCGCCTGCCCCGTCTGCAAAGCCTGATCATCAGTCAGGGCGGTGAGATTGCCTTTGAGCAGTACTATGCCGGGCGTTCGGCAAACCAGCCCGCCAATCTCAAGTCCGCCTCCAAAAGCGTTATCTCTGCATTGGTCGGTATTGCTATCGACCAAGGCTTCATCGAAGGTGTGGATCAGCCGATAGCGGACTTTTTTCCGGAATATCGCCAGACCGACCTGGCAGCAACAGTCAATGCGATCACTGTCGGAAATCTGTTAACCATGCAGGCGGGTCTCGCCAGCACCAGTGGTCGCAACTATGGCCGCTGGGTTATCAGTGACGACTGGGTAGAGTCCGCGCTGCGAATGCCATCTGTTGCCGCACCAGGCACGCTGATGATCTACAGTACCGGTAGCACGCATATCCTCTCCGCGATCATTGCGCGGGCCACCGGCATGAATACCCGGGAATTTGCCCAGCAGTATCTGGCCTCCCCGCTGGGATTCCGCCTCGCCTACTGGAGCCGCGATCCCAAGGGGGTCTATTTCGGCGGCAATGATATGGAAATGACACCACGCCACATGCTTGCTTTTGGCAGACTCTACCTCAATGGCGGCATACACAATGACACACAGCTGATCTCCGCCGACTGGGTTGCCGATTCACTGATGGCCAGAGCCACATCACCACGCGGCGAAGGCCGCTTTTATGGTTATGGCTGGTGGCTCAGGGATATGGCCGGTTTGCAGGTGCCAATGGCCTGGGGTTATGGCGGCCAGCTGATCTTTGTGCTGCCGGAGTTCGACATGGTGATCGTGGCCACTTCGGACAGTACGCCTGATCCTTCCCGTCGCGGGCATCTTGGTCAGCTGTATGATCTGATCGAAAACCAGATTATTGCCCCACTTCTGTCGGCCACTCTGACCACGGCAACAACGACGCCTGCAAGCTGACGTCGATATCCGACTGGAACCACAAGCCAGCCTGATTTATGCTTTGCCCGGCATGGCGGGCCATGGCACTGCCTGATAACAAAAACTACACCAGGGGAATCAACCGATGAGCGGACGCTTACAAGACAAGGTTGCCATTATCACCGGCGCCACCAGTGGTATTGGCGAAGCCACAGCGCGAATTTTCGCCTCACAGGGCGCCAGCCTGGTGATAGCCGGGCGCAATGTGGAGCGGGGGGACGCCCTGGCACAGGAACTCAAGGCCAAATATGGCGACCGATTCATCTTTCATCCGGTCAACATCATCCATGATCAGGAGATGTCAGACCTGATTGATGCCGGTGTGGCGCACTTCGGACGACTGGATTGCCTGTTTAACAACGCCGGTGCCGGTGAACGCAGCAGCGTGGAAACGGTCACCGAGGAGGAATTTGACCGGGTGATGCGCCTGCTGGTAGGCAGCGTGGTTTTCGGCATGAAGCATGCGGCCCGGGTCATGAAAGACGGCGGTGGTGGCAGCATTATTAACAACGCCAGCATTGCTGCACACCGGATAAAACAGGGCGGCTACCTGTACTCTGGCGCAAAAGCCGCAGTCTCGCACCTGACACGACTGGCCGGTGTGGAGCTGGGCCCCTTCAATATCCGCGTCAATGCCATTTCTCCCGGGGCCATAGCCACACCGATATTCTGGGGCGGCTCGGCGCGTGCCCAGGGTCTCAGCGATGCTGAAAACGCGCAAAAAATGGCAAAATTGCAGGGTAATCTGGCCAACGCTACGCCAACACCGCGCTCCGGACTGCCTGAGGATATTGCTTACACCGCACTGTTCCTGGCCAGCGACGAAGGCAGTTATATCAATTGCCAGGATCTGGTTGTTGATGGCGGCCGTATTGCCATGTTCAACGAACAATCATGACTACCGGCGACGTCTTGTGGCGCCCCTCAGATGAACGTATTCGTGATGCGGGCATCACCCGCTATCGTGCATGGCTAAAAGAGACACGGAGCCTGTACTTTGGCAGCTACGATGAACTTTGGGAATGGTCGACGACGGACATTGAACAGTTCTGGGAGAGTATCTGGCAATTTGGTGGAGTCATGGCGCACAGCCCCTACCAGCAGGTGCTGGCTGAACGCAAAATGCCGGGAGCACGCTGGTTTGAAGGTGCCACGCTCAATTATGCTGAACACGCCCTTGCCCACGGTATCGATCCTGAGCGCCGCGCACTGCCGGCAATCATAGCCCGGTCAGAGACACGCGGACGAACCGAAGTATCCTGGGAGGATCTGCGCCAGCAGGTTGGGTCGCTGTCAGCAACATTGAGATCTCTGGGCCTGCAAACCGGAGATCGCGCTGTTGCCTACATGCCCAATATCCCGGAAACAGTAGCCGCCATGCTGGCGGTGACCAGCCTGGGCGGCATATGGTCATGCACGGCACCTGACATGGGTGCCGTAGGTGTGCTGGACAGGTTCAGGCAGATTGCGCCCCGGGTGCTGTTTGCCGTGGATGGTTATCGTTACGGTGGTCGGGAATTTGACCGTCGTGAAATTGTAGCAAAACTCGTTGAGCAACTTCCCTCACTGGAAGCGGTGATCTTTTTACCCTACCTGAACGCTGACGCTGCATTGACCCTGGCGCCTGATCAGCGAGACGTCGCGCTAGTGTCCTATGTTGACGCTGTGGCTGATAGTCAGGACCCGGTATTTACGCCGCTGCCGTTTTCCCACCCCTTGTGGATAGTCTACTCCTCCGGCACCACCGGCATGCCCAAACCCATCGTGCATGGCCACGGTGGTGTGGTCATTCAGACCTTCAAAGCAGGTTTGCTGCACGCAGACGCCAAACCCGGCGATCGCGCCTTCTGGTTCTCTTCCACCAACTGGATCATGTGGAACTCCACCGTGAATGGTCTGATTAACGGCGTTACGATCCTGTTGTTCGATGGCAATCCTGCCTATCCGGATATCAGTACGCTCTGGCGTTTTGCCGAGCAGGAACGTGCGACATCATTTGGCACCAGTCCGGCCTATATCGCCCTGTGCATAAAAGATGGCATCAATCCGGCCAAAGAGTTCGATCTGGCAGCCTTGCGTTCGGTTGGCTGCACCGGTTCACCGCTATCGGAAGAAGGCTACCGGTGGGTCTACTCGCATGTCAAACGCGATGTCCGGCTGGGCTGCATTTCCGGCGGCACCGATCCAGGCGCCTGTTTCCTGACTACATGTTCCATTCTGCCAGTGTACGCTGGCGAGATGCAGTGCCGTGAACTGGGCGTTGCAACCCATGCTTTCAATGATGACGGTCAATCAGTCATCGATGAGGTTGGCGAACTTGTTGTCACCCAGCCGATGCCTTCCATGCCCCTGTTTTTCTGGGGTGACGATGATGGTTCACGTTACTTTGGCAGCTATTTTGAAACCTACCCCGGCGTCTGGTGTCACGGTGACTGGTTGCGCCTGATCCAGCGACCCGAATCGATTACCGGCATCATTTATGGCCGCTCCGACTCGACCATCAATCGTCACGGTATTCGAATGGGCACCAGTGAAATATATCGGGTTGTAGAGGAGTTTGACGAAGTACTGGATGCGCTGGTTGTTGATCTTGAGTACCTGCAGAAAGAATCTTACATGGCACTGTTCATTGTAGTGCGTGACCCGACATTTATCATTGAGGCCAACCCCCGTGGGCCGGCTCCCGACGGCAGCGTTGCAGGTCAGGCATCACGTCATGGCGTGGCGGCCAGCGCTGATGCCACAGGGGTATCTGCCGGGTTGCGTACAAAGCTGTGCAACTCCATTCGCAGTGAACTCTCCGCACGGCATGTGCCAGACGGAGTATTCGCCATCCCTTCAGTGCCGCGCACGCTGTCTGGCAAAAAGCTGGAGATTCCGGTGAAAAAGATTTTACTCGGAATGGATGTACAAAAAGCGGTCAACCGCGACTCCATGTCCAATCCGGAATCGATTGACTGGTTTATTGCGTTTGCGGCAGCGCGAAACAACAACTCATGATCCCACCGATATACTGAGAACCTGAACACTGATGGAAGCACTATTTGTCTCAACCGGCCTGGTTGCACTCGCTGAAATAGGCGATCGCACCCAGCTGCTGGCCTTTCTGCTCGCAGCCCGGTATCGCAAACCGGGTCCTATTATTCTGGGCATACTGGTTGCAACCATTGCCAACCACGCTTTCGCCGGATTGATTGGCACCTGGCTGACTGCATTGATGGAACCCCAGGCGCTGCGCTGGGTGCTCGGTGTCTCTTTTATTGCCATGGCGGTCTGGATCATGGTGCCCGACAAACTTGACGACGCCGATGCAACACGCACCCGATTCGGAGTCTTCGGCACTACCTTGATCACGTTTTTCCTGGCGGAAATGGGTGATAAAACCCAGATCGCCACAGTTGCCCTGGCGGCCCAGTATCAATCATTGATCGCCGTGGTCGTGGGCACCACACTGGGCATGATGATTGCGAACGTACCAGCCATTTATCTGGGAGACCGGTTTGCACACAGGCTGCCGGTAAAGTTGATTCATCTGATTGCAGCCGCGGTCTTTTTTGCGCTGGGTGTCGCTACACTGCTAGGTGCCGGTCAGGGATTCGGTTTTTAAGCATGACGACGCTGCCTGTCGACAGTATTCTGCCCCGACTTCGCCAGGCGATGAGTCAGCACGCCCACTGCCTGCTGGTTGCCCAGCCGGGCGCCGGCAAAACCACACGGGTACCACTGGCGTTGTTGCAGGATACGTCGCCGGGGCTGCGGTGGCTGTTGTTGGAGCCGCGCCGGGTCGCTGCCCGCCTGGCTGCGGCTTATATGGCTGAACAATTGAACGAGAACGTTGGCGAGACGATTGGTTATCGCGTCAGAGGAGAAAGCCGGACAGGCAAAAACACGCGCGTGGAAGTGCTTACGCAGGGCATTCTGACCCGTATGCTGCAGGACGATCCATCGTTGCCAGGTGTGGCTGGTCTGATCTTTGATGAATTCCACGAGCGCAGCCTGGACGCCGACCTGAGCCTTGCACTCGCGCTGGATGCACAGAGCGGCCTGCGTGAGGACCTGAAGATCCTGATCATGTCCGCCACGCTGGACACCGATGCGCTGCTCGAAGTACTTGCCCCGGATACTCCCGTCATTGACTGTCCGGGCCGGACCTGGCCCGTGGCTACCTTTTATCGCGCCACGCCATTACGCGAACCTCCGGAACAGCATCAGGTGACAGTGATCCGTGAGGCGCTGTTGCAACATGAAGGACATGTGCTGGTTTTTTTGCCCGGTCAGCGGGAAATCCGCCGCGTCCAGCAGGCACTGGCTCAATCGCTGCCGGACTCCATTGATATTTGTCCATTGCATGGACAGCTGTCGCTGGCACAACAGCAGGCTGTCCTGAAACCTGCACCGACGGACAAGCGGCGGGTTATTCTGTCCACGTCAATTGCCGAATCCAGCCTCACCGTTCCGGGAGTCCGTATTGTTGTCGACAGCGGGCGTGAGCGCACGCCCGTCTATCAACCACGCAACGGGCTGACCCGCCTTGAAACGCGACTGGTAAACCGGGCCAGCGCGGATCAGCGGCGCGGGCGGGCGGGCCGCGAAGCCACCGGATTCTGTTACCGTCTCTGGTCGGAGGAAACACCGCTGGCCCCGCATCGCGAAGCAGAAATAATGCAATCGGATCTGAGCGCACTGGTCTTTGAACTGGCACGCTGGGGAGTCACATCACCGGCGTCACTGCGCTGGGTAACACCGCCACCAGCTGCGGCCATTGCCAGCGGTCGCCAGCTTTTAAGAGATCTGTCGCTCTTGCAGTCACAAAATGATGGCCAGCTATCCGCCCAGGGGCACCGTTGCGCTGTGTGGCCGACTCACCCCCGACTGGCCCGATTGCTCGATACCGCCAGCAATTCAGGTAATGCAGAGCTTTGCAGCCTTGCCTGCTGGCTGGTCGCCTGGCTGGAAGAGCAGACCGGCAGTCAGCATATCGATGTGCTGGATTCGCTCCACCTGCTGCCTGACGCAAGAAGTCAGGGTACGTCACGACGCTGGAGGCAAGCAGCCCGTCAATGGTCACAAAAACTGTGCTGCCCGCTGAATTCTGATAGCGCCCGTATTGACGCAGTGAGTCTGGCCCGGCTGCTGCTTTCGGCGTGGCCCGACCGGGTAGCGGTAAATCAGTCCGGCGGCCAATTCAAATTGCTGTCTGGCGGTCAGGCAGCGCTGCCTGCTGATCACAGACTGGCCAAGGCACCACTCATTATAGCCGTCGAACTGGATGGCAGGGCCGGCAGCTCGCGTATTTTCAGCGCCGTTTGTCTGCCGGAGGAAGTACTTCAGCAAGCATATCCCGCCACGGCAGACTGGCAGACACACGCTTACTGGGATGACAGAAACGACAAGCTGGTGGCAGAGGAGAGCCGCCGCTTTGTTCTGGGTGATAATCATCTGGTTTTTGCTCGCCGGGCATCCGGCAGCCCATTGAAGGCCTTGCCGCCCACGGAAATCAAACAGGCGTTGCTGCTGGCTCTCCGCACACGCGGCCGGTTGACACTTGATGACGCAGATCTTCAGTTGCTGGGGCGGCTCCGGCTACTGCACAACGTTTTGGGCAGCCCCTGGCCAGCTGTCAGCGATATGGATCTGCTTGATTCGGCTGATACCTGGCTGGCACCCCATCTGGACGGATTGCATCGCCTGGATCAAATCGATCGGCTCCCGCTTGGTCAGCTGTTCTTTCAACACCTGGACTGGCAATTACAGCGCCAGCTGGACGCGCTGGCTCCCTCACACATCAAGGTCCCAAGCGGATCGAATATCCGGATTGACTACAGCACCGATGAGCCAGTGCTGGCGGTCAAACTGCAGGAAATGTTTGGTCAGACAACTACGCCGTGCCTGGTCAATGGCAAGGTGCCTCTGCTGATCCAGCTGCTGTCACCCGCACGCAGGCCGGTTCAGGTGACTCGCGATCTGGCCGGCTTCTGGGCCAGCAGTTACTTTGAGGTACGCAAGGATTTGCGCGGGCGCTACCCCAGACACCCGTGGCCGGAGAATCCCCTGCAGGCCCAGGCAACCGCCCGGGCGAAACCACGGGGAAGCTGAGTTCATCCGGACGCTTGCATCTTTCACAACTTTCACAACTTTCACAACTTTCACAACTACAACTACAACTGCAACCTGTCCCTGAGTCCCTGCACCGCGTTCTGCACAGATTCCTCCGCTTCCGAACGCAATTGTTCGGTAGCCTCGTCGGCACGCTGACGCAATTCTGCTTCCACAGCTGCCGCTGTGGCAGAGGTCATGGCATTTGCTGCATTGCGCGCCAACTGGGTAAGCAGCGGGCGGGCGATCTGCCGGGCCAGTTGCTCGGGCGTGCCCTCCACCGCCGGTATTGCGACATTACCCAGGTTCACATCAACGGGTCGCGCCAACTGGTCCGATTGCAGTGAACCCTGAATGCCATTGATGGTAATTTCATTGATACCAATGACCGGTTCGGGCCCTGTGGGTTCGGCCGGTGGTGCCGTCTGGGCCGGGAATCGATCCAGCACTGCATTCAGGTTGCCGCGCAGCCCCTGCATCTCATACAGAACGTAAGGATTTACGGAGCGGATGCTGTTGATCCTGATGACATCTGAAGTCAGGCTGCGGATATCAATTGCCATGCTCAACTCATCAAAGCGGACCATGTCCTGATTACTGAAGCCGGCCGGGTTGCTGATGCTGAATCCGGAAAGCGTTGCAGAACCGCCTGTCAGATCGATACTCACAGAATCCACCCGTACCGGCGTCCCCAGCACATCGGTGCCGGCCGTCTCGATTGCCCGCTTGACGATTCCGTCCAGATTGCTGGCAACAAAAAACAATGCGCCACCGACCACAACCAGCAGCAACAAAATACCAATCAACAGCTTTTTCATAACGTAGACTCCAATGTCGTCAATCCGGGAACAATAACTATGGCTGCGCCGTGGTTGCCAGTCAAGCGCACCTGTGTGTTGAACGCCTTTTGCGCTGCGACGGGCTTTGGATTACGATGCAGTGGAAGTTCCACGGTTCCGGCGCCAGCCACATAACAATCAGGAGAATAACCATGTGTGACCAGCATACCCTTGAGGATGATTTAGAGTTTTTGCGAAAGTCAGGCCAGATCTCCCGCCGTCAGTTTGGCAAACTCTCAGCCGGTGCAGCCATCGCCATGATGTTGCCGCCGGTTGCCAACGCGCAGGATGTCATGGAAATGGACGTCACCATCCAGACCCCTGACGGCACAGCCGACTGCTATTTTGTGCATCCTGTCTCCGGTCGTCATCCAGCCGTGCTCATGTGGCCTGATATTCTGGGACTGCGTCCCGCCTTTCGTGAAATGGGCAAGCGTCTGGCGCAGTCCGGTTATTCGGTCCTGGTCGTCAACCCTTTCTATCGCAGTGCACCCTCACCCGTGGTTCCCGAAGGCGCCAGCTTTCAGGATCCTGCCATCCGCAGTGTGGTTATGCCCATGGCCGGCGCACTCAACGCCCGCACCCACGTGACTGACGCTCGCACTTTTGTTGCCTGGCTGGACCGGCAGGCATCTGTGGATACCAATCGCAAGATTGGCACTATGGGCTATTGCATGGGCGGCCCCATCGTCATGCGCACGGCGGCGGCGCTTCCTGATCGGATTGGTGCCGGTGGCTCCTTTCATGGCGGAGGCCTGGCGACTGACAACGCAGACAGCCCGCATCTTGGAATTCCCGACATGGACGCCCACATGCTGATCGCAGTCGCCGCCAATGATGACGAGCGCGACCCCGGCAACAAGGACATACTCCGGCAGGCATTTGCAGCGGCAGACGTCCCTGCCGAAATTGAAGTTTATGAGGGGGCCATGCATGGCTGGTGTGTAATCGACTCAGCGGTCTATCACCAGGCGCAGGCTGAGCGGGCATGGGGACGCATGCTGGCAATATTTGAAACCGCGCTTTGATCTGCTCCGGGTTATACGCCAGCACCTAAAGGTGCTGGCTTACCCACTGCCTGAACTGCTCCGGCGGCAATGCTCCCGAAAGTCGGGCAACTTCACGACCGCTCCTGAATATCATCAGCGTTGGTATGCTGCGAATGGCAAATTGACTCGCCAGTTGCGGCTCCTCTTCCGTATTCACTTTACCGAGTCGGGCGCGTGGCTCCAGGCTGGCGGCGGCCTGCTCAAATACCGGGGCGAATTGCCGGCACGGCCCACACCAGGGAGCCCAGAAATCAACCACCAACGGCAGGTCCGCCTGACTGTGAGCGGCAAAATTGGCGGATGTCAGTGAGACTGGCCGTGCTTCAAACAGGGATGATTTGCAGGCACCACATTTACCGGCGTCTGCCAGGCGGCTGGCTGGCAGACGGTTCTTGCGCCCGCAATGCGGGCAAGCCAACGTGAGAATGGATTCTGACACAGGGGTTACCTCCGATTAGTAGCTGATCATGGATATGGTGGCGATTATCACAATTTCCAGTGCCCGCTTGTGCGCCAGCAAAAACCGGCCATCCACGACCGGTTTATCTTGACAAGTGATTGCTTACAGTACATTTTCTGCTCACCGGATTATAACCGTGCTGGCACCCTCAGCCGGATCAACCGCACTGCAGCCACAATCCAGGCTGCATCGCCGAACCAAAAAGGAGAGAATATCATCATGAACAAAAAAATCCTGCTGACAGGAATGCTGCTCAGCTCCATGCTGACCCTGGCATCAACGGCAGCGCTGGCCCAGCGTGGCGCCACCGGCCCCGCCGAACATGCCGATGTAACACCCATCAATAATCTGCCGAATCCCTACGAAACCATGCGCGACTGGGGCACATTGCCTGATGGCCGCAACTGGGGCTCGGTCAGCGCAGTCCACGTGGATATCGACGGCGTGCACATCTGGGCCGGTGATCGTTGCGGCGCCAACTCATGCGCACTCTCCAATGTTGATCCGATTGTAAAACTCGACCCCCAGGGCAATGTTGTACAGAGCTTTGGCGCGGGCAAAATTCTTTGGCCACATGGCATGACGGTGGACCATGAAGGCAATATCTGGGTAGCTGACGCACGCTCAGCCAATGCCCAGGAACTGGCAGAAAATCCCAACGCCTTTGGCGGTCATCAGGTCGTCAAGTTCAGCCCGGAAGGTGAAGTGCTCATGGTTTTGGGTACGCCCGGACAGGCCGGCAACCCGCCCACTCATTTCACCGAACCCAATGATGTCATCGTGGCACCGGACGGGCATATTTTTGTGTCCGAGACCCACAGTGCCCAGTTCATGGACGAGTCTGGCCCGACCGCAATGAGCCGCATCTCCAAATTTGCACCGGATGGCACGTTTGTTAAAAGCTGGGGCAGCTGGGGTTACGGCACTGGTGAATTGCGCTCGCCACATGCACTGGCCATGGACTCACAGGGCCGGCTGTTTGTAGCTGACCGCGGCAACCGTCGCATCCAGATATTTGACCAGGATGGCAACCATCTGGACACCTGGTATCAGTTCAGCCGTATCAGTGGCCTGTTCATTGACGATAACGATGTGCTGTATGCCATCGACTCCGAATCGGATGAAAACTACAACCCCGGCTGGCGCAAGGGCATGCGTATCGGCAGTGCCAGAACAGGCGATGTCTGGTTCTACATTCCCGAGCATAATTCTGCCCGTCCCACCGGCATGGGCGGCATCGGCGCCATGGGCGAAGGTGTTACGGTAGACCGTAACGGCAATATCTATGCAGGTGAAGTAGGCCCGGTACAAGGCATGACCAAATTTGTGCCGCGTCTGTTGCCGGACGGATTCCCGTCTCACTGATCAATCAATGACGCTGACGTGCCATCCCGCGGCATCTGCGCCGGGGTGGCACGGGTCGGCACCTAGCTCAACAAATCCAGAATCACCGGCAGCATGGAAAGAACCAGCAAACCGGCCATCAGATAATTGAACCGGCGCAGCCACACAGGATCTGCCAGCAACTGTTGCAGACCAACACCAAACATCAGCCAGGTCAGCGCACTGGGCACCGATGCAGTAACAAAAATCGCGGCAATATTCAGCACCTGCTGATTGATCTCGCCTTCTGCAGTCGTGAATGCCGCAATCGCACCGGTTGCCATCACCCACGCTTTTGGATTGACCCACTGAAATGCCGCAGACTGGATAAACGTGATCGGTTTGATATTTTTTGCTTTTTCGGGTTCACCGCTTCGGGCAATTCGCCAGGCCAGGTAGAGCAGATAAACAACACCGATAACTGTAATGTAACCATGAATTTGCGGATAGCGCTGGAAGACCGCCCCCAGCCCCAGACCAATGCCCAGAAACATGGCCGGAAACCCTATGCACACACCCAGCAGTAGCGGGACACTGCGGCGGATACCAAAATTGACACCGGAACTCATCAACATCACATTGTTGGGGCCGGGTGTAATCGCGGCAGTCAGGGCGAAAAGAAATACCGATACGATGAATTGCGTAGTAATAGCGTGAACACCTGTGTGGAAGCGCGCAGATTCTTGTAAACTGCTGTTGGGCCAAAAAGTCGAAGCAGTATACAAGTTGTTAAGTTTCAGGAGAAACGCTTATGAAAACCTTATGGCTGGCCGGGGCTGTTGCCTTTGCACTCAGCACGTCCGTATTCGCTCAAACCGGTTCATTCAGTGCCGGTGAACCGCTGGGCACCGTCAATGAGGCCGGCGTTGCCACGCCGATGTCATCCAATGTCAAAGTGTTTGGCAGTTTCCGGTTTGCTGAAAGCTGCACCTTCGATCCGCAGCGTAATCTGATTCTGGCGATGAACGCAGGTGTAAGTCAGGACATGCAGGAAAACGACGGTTACGTCTCACTGATCAACCCGGATGGCAGTGTTCACACCGCAAAGTGGATAGGCAATACACGCAACGGACTCGAACTAAACCATCCGCTGGGCAGCGCGGTGCGCAACGGCACTCTGTATGTGGCTGACATGGATCACGTCCGGCTGTTCGATCTGGCCAGTGGACAACCCATGGCTGCCTATTCTGTCGCTGACGCAGGCGCGACCGGCCTGAACGGCATAGCGGTGGCTGCCGATGGCACCATCTACGCCTCCAACACCCGCGATCCGCAACGCGTCTACAAAGTGACCGCCACCGGGCAGGCGTCAGTGTTTATCGACGGCGCGCCATTGATGGCACCCAATGGAGTTGCCATGGACAACGATGGCAACATTGTTGTGATCAATATCGGCAACAATCACGTCATGACATTCAACACCGATGGTGAACTGATCAACACCGAGTATGCTGCAGAAAGTGGCAACGATGGTGTCATTATCACCGAAGACGGCACCAAGTATGTCAGCAGTGTGCGCTTTGGCAGCATTTCGAAGATTGTCCCGGGTGAGGAAGCAGAGGTCATTGCGGTGGGCATCCCCAGCGCCGCGTCCATCTGTTATGACTCGATACAGAATCAGATCGTGATTCCGATGAACAACAACAATGCGCTGGGCTTTTTGCCTCTGGACTGAACCGGGTAGGGCTGTACTGCACTGCACTGGATTAAGCTGATCTGAGCCGGGCAGAATTCGGCGGCGTCAGATCAGTGCCAGCAGCCAGCCTGCTGCCGCGCACGCCAGCACCACCGCCCAGGCTGGCACACGCCAGAAATTGAGCGCCACCAGCGCTGCCAGGGCCAGTGCAAAATCCTTTGCACCATTGATGGCGCTGGTCCATACCGGGTCATACAGTGCCGCCAGCAGCAGCCCTGCGACGGCGGCATTGATGCCCATCAGTGCCGCCTGCATGCGCAAATTGCGCCGCAACTGCTCCCAGAAGGGAAGTGCACCTGCAATCAACAAAAACGAAGGCAGAAATATCGCCAGCAGACAGATCAGGCCACCAAGCCAGGCCGCAGGCGCCTGATTCATGGCCGCGCCCAGAAATGCCGCAAAGGTGAACAACGGCCCCGGCACTGCCTGTGTGGCACCATAACCGGCCAGGAATACGTCTTCGCTCACCCAGCCTGTCGGCACCACTTCGGCCTGCAGCAGAGGCAAGACAACATGCCCCCCACCAAACACCAGCGAACCGGCGCGATAGAACGCGTCAAACACGGCCAGACCTTGCGCCGGAAATGCAGCGGCCAGCAACGGAAGCGCAGCCAGCAGGATAAAAAACAGACTTAACCAGCATGCCCCGGCACGGCGACCGACCGGTACATGCCATGATTCACGATCGGTTTCCCGTGACATTGGTGTAAAAAGAATCAGTCCGATGATCCCGGCACCGGCAATAACTGCCACCTGACCCCAGGCGGTCGGACTAAACAACATCAGACAGGCAGCCACCGCCATCAACGTGACGCGTGGACGATCGGGACACAGGTTTTGCGCCATGCCCCATACAGCCTGCGCGACCACCGCCACCGCCGCAACCTTGAGTCCGGTCAGCAGCCCGGCATTTATACTTTCTGCATAAACCCCGATTCCCGTTGCAAACAGAATCAGCACGATGGCAGACGGCGCGGTGAACCCCAGCCAGGCGGCCAATGCGCCCCGGTAACCGGCCCGGGACAAACCCAGCGCCAACCCCACCTGACTGCTCGCCGGCCCGGGAAGAAACTGACAGAGCGCCACCAGATCGGCATAACTGTGTTCGCTGAGCCAGCGTCGCCGACTTACGAATTCTTCGCGGAAATATCCCAGATGAGCAACCGGACCGCCAAAGGAAGTCAGTCCCAATCTCAGAAAAATCAGGAATACACTGATGGCGCTGTGGTCGCGCGCATCCTGTGAGTCGGGGCTAGTGGGTACCATAGACCAGAAACTCCTTAACACTGGAACGATTGCCACTAAACACCACCCGATCACGATGCTTTTGCCACTGATAGTCATACATCGGATCGTAGTAATCCTTCAGCAGCATACGGATCCAGCCACGATGTGAATCCGGATTGCCTGCCTCATGCGCCGCGATGGCCTGCTCCATTTGTTCACTCACCAGCATGTAGCGTTCGCCGCCCAGTCGTTTTCGGACCCGGAACAGGGATTCGCGCAGATCTTCGATAAACAGTGCAAACCCTTTCCCTTCACCGGCCTGTTCTTCCCACTCAGCCGATTTGCGCAGAATGTAGTTCAGATAGGAATGCTCTGTGCGGTCATCAAGACTGCTTTCAAGCAACACAACCGGTGCGCGAGCCATGGCTTCTCGCAGTACCGGTGGCAATGCACAACGACCGATAAGCCGGCTTTCATCTTCCAGAATCAATGGTCTGTCAGGTGCCTGATGGCACATTTTCAGCATGGTGATAATGACAGCGTTCTCGAAATTGATTTGCGCCGGTTGCGGACTCGCCCGCCGACCAAACGCGCTGCCACGATGATTGGCCATGCCTTCCAGATCTATTGCGCCGTTAATACCCTGAAGTACATCTGTTTTTGCCGCGCCGGTGTGACCCGCCAGTATCAGCATGGCCTTATCCCGACACATCCGCTCCAACTGTTGCAGCAGGAAGTTGCGCATGGCTTTGTAACCACCCGTCACCCGGGGGTAGTCCAGTCCCGCTTCATGCAGCCATTGCTGGCAGATTTGCGAGCGCAGACCACCACGAAAACAGTACAAATAACCTTCAGGGTGCTGACAGGCATATTGCATCCAGGTATCTACCCGTTGTGCTTTGGTATCACCGTTGACCAGTGAATGGCCCAGCGCCAACGCAGCCTGCTGGCCCTGTTCCTTATAACAGGTGCCGACTGCTGCTCGTTCCTCATCAGTCATTAGTGGCAGATTGACAGCATTGGGAAACGCACCTCGGGCAAATTCAACGGGCGCCCGGGTGTCTATCAGCGGTACATCGTTGAGAAACAGCGACAGATAGTCGTCGCTGTCCGATCGATGCTCAGCGAAAGCGGACACGGACTGCCTCCCCCCTGGTCCTGCTTAATCTGCCAATCGGTCTGATCAGGGCCTGCGGGATTTCCTGTTCCTGCAGTGTCTGTTCAAGCGCATCTGCAGCGTCAGGAGTCACCGCTATCAGTAATCCACCACTGGTCTGTGGGTCGCACAACAGGGCCTGCTGTTCTTCTGTCATGTCGGCCAGTTTGTGACCGTAGCTGGAGAAGTTTCTGCCCGTGCCACCTGGTACACAGCCCTGGCGTATATAGTCCCGCACCGGCGGGAGCACAGGGACAGCGTCGATGTCCAGTTCGGCATCCAGACCACTGCCCTCGCACATTTCTACCAGGTGTCCCATTAAGCCGAATCCCGTGACATCCGTCATCGCAGTGACACCAGGCAATTGTGCGATTGCCAGTCCCGGCCTGTTCAGCTGGCACATCACATCACGAGCCAGAAACTCATGCTCTGCCGCCAGTCTGTTTTGTTTCTGCGCTGTTGTCAGCACGCCAACGCCAAGCGGCTTGGTCAGATACAGCAAACAGTCTTCAACGGCCGTGTTGTTCTGTTTGAGGTGCTCTCTGGCGACGATGCCGGTCACTGCCAGTCCAAATACCGGTTCCGGACAATCAATACTGTGCCCGCCCGCCAGCACAATACCGGCGTCCGAACATGCCTGTCGGCCTCCGTCCACCACCTGCCCGGCGATCTCTGCCGGGAGTTTGCTGACTGGCCAGCCCAGGATGGCAATTGCCATCAACGGCCTGCCTCCCATGGCATAAATATCACTGATAGCATTGGTCGCCGCAATACGGCCGAAATCAAATGGGTCATCGGCAATGGGCATAAAAAAGTCCGTGGTGCTGAGAATCACCTGGCCATTGCCAATGTCATACGCTGCCGCGTCATCCCTGGAACTATTGCCTACCAGTAGCGCGGGATCAACAACAAACTGACGTTGTGTCGCCAGAATCTGATCCAGCACTGCCGGCGCAATCTTGCAACCGCAGCCGGCTCCGTGGCTATAGGCTGTCAGACGAACGGGCTCATTGGACATAAAGCATCCCTTTTTGCAGAATTTGTGGTGGTCCGCCCAGTATAACAGGCGCAGCCACCGATACGCCCGACACGCCCGGTGGACACTGAACGGTCGATTGTCTATAGTTCAGCTCGAAACAGCAACCGATCAACCAGGCAAAAATATCACCTATGGCCCAAGGCACCCTGTATACCATTTCAGCCCCCTCCGGCGCCGGAAAAACCAGTCTGGTCAATGCCCTGCTGGCAGACAATGACCCGCGCATCTGTGTGTCCGTCTCACATACAACCCGCACGCCCCGACCCGGCGAACAGAATGGAGTCAATTATCATTTTGTTGACCGCGACCGCTTCACTGCCATGCGCGCTGAAGGTGCTTTTCTTGAGTCAGCGGAAGTGTTCGGCAACCTCTATGGCACATCCAGAGACTGGGTACAGGCGCAGCTGGACCTGGGCAAGGATGTCATTCTGGAGATCGACTGGCAGGGCGCCGAACAGGTCAAAAGGCAGGTCAGCCCGACCAAAAGCATCTTCATCCTGCCGCCTTCACTGGAAACTCTTCTGCAGCGCCTGACCTCCCGTGGCCAGGATGACCAGGCTATCATCGAGGGACGGATGCAGCAGGCTCGCAGCGAAATCTCCCACTATGGAGAGGCTGACTACCTGATCATCAACGATGATTTTGAAGTCGCCCTGAACGATCTGCGTGCAGTGTTCCGGGCAGTGCGACTGGAGCAGACACAGCAGCAGCGTAATAATGGACGGCTTTTACAGGATTTACTCGCCTGATAGCAACCGAACCACTGAATTAGCATGCAATTAGCGCACTAATTCAGTATCATATCCGGTCTTTCTGAATACGTTCCCCTGAAATTGTTGAAGCAGGTTGATTACTATGGCACGAATTACCGTCGAAGATTGTCTGGATAAAGTGGACAATCGATTCCAGCTGGTGATGATCTCCAGCAAGCGCGCACGCCAACTGCAGACCGGGGGCAAAGACCCCATGGTACCCGAAGACAATGACAAACCAACCGTGATTGCGCTGCGTGAAATTGCCGAAGGATTTGTTGACTCCAGCATCCTGTTTGCAAGGGCAGCACCCGTCCGTGAAATCGCCGAGGCCGAACTGGACGCCACTGCAGCCATGATGGGTGCCATTGTCGCTGACCCGGACGCCGGTCAGGCAGACGAGCCGCTTAACGAAGACGAGTGACCTGACCATGAGTCGGCTTGTGGAATTTACGACAATCGACTCTCTGGCCAGCAGCCTCTCAGGCTACCTGGCCGCCGATCAGGTGAACAGTGTGCGCCGCGCCTACTTTTACGCAGAGCAGGCGCATGATGGTCAATTTCGTCGCAGCGGCGAACCTTACGTCACACATCCGCTGGCGGTCGCCGGCATTCTCAGTGATATGCACATGGACCATCAGAGCCTGATGGCAGCCATGCTGCACGATGTGATTGAAGATACCGGTGTCAGCAAATCCGCCGTCAAGAGCCAGTTCGGTGAAACCGTCGCCGATATGGTTGACGGCGTCAGCAAACTTAACAAGATTACCTTCAGCAGCCACGCCGAGGCTCAGGCGGAGAATTTCCAGAAAATGGCGCTGGCCATGGCGCGTGATCTGCGTGTGATTCTGGTGAAACTGGCTGACCGCCTTCACAATATGCGCACACTGGACGTTCTGAGTCCGGAAAAGCGCCGCCGGATCGCCAAGGAAACCCTGGACATTTACGCCCCCATTGCCAACCGGCTGGGCATGAATGCTGTGCGGGTCGAATTTGAAGAGCTTGGATTCCAGGCCCTGTATCCCATGCGTGCGCGCCGGATCGAAACGGCGGTCAAGGCAATCCGCGGCAACCGCAAAGAAATTGTCAAACAGGTGCAAAGTGCTATTGAAGCCTGCCTTACGCGTGAAGGTCTGCCCGGCCGCACCATTGGTCGGGAAAAACACCTGTACAGCATTTATGAAAAGATGCGCACCAAACGCAAATCCTTCTCCGAAATCATGGATGTGTATGCCTTTCGCATTGTGGTTGACTCGGTAGATACCTGCTATCGCGTTTTGGGTGCTGTTCACAACCTTTTCAAGCCCGTTCCCGGCCGTTTCAAGGACTATATTGCAATTCCCAAGGCGAACGGCTATCAGTCCCTGCACACAACACTGTTTGGCATGCACGGGGTACCCATTGAAATCCAGATTCGCACCGAAGAAATGGAAGCGATGGCCAACAACGGCATCGCCGCCCACTGGCTTTACAAATCCTCGGATGACACGCCCAGTAATGCCCACATTCGCGCCCGTCAGTGGGTCAATGGCCTGCTGGAGATGCAGCAAAATGCCGGCAACTCCCTTGAGTTCATCGAAAACGTAAAAATTGACCTGTTCCCCGACGAAATTTATGTGTTCACACCAAAGGGCCGCATCATGGAGCTGCCGGCAGGGTCAACCGCCGTCGACTTCGCTTACGCAGTGCATACGGATGTCGGCAACTCCTGTGTGGCCTGTCGGATCAGCCGACGTCTGGCACCATTGAGTGAGCCACTGGAAAGTGGCCAGACCGTGGAAATCATTACCTCGCCTGGCGCTCAGCCCAACCCGGCATGGCTCAGCTTTGTGGTGACTGGCAAGGCCCGCAGCAATATCCGGCATTATCTGAAGAACCAGCGGCAGTCCGAGTCCATTGCTCTGGGTCGCCGCCTGTTGAACAAGATATTGGCCGGCCACGGAACACAGCTGGAGAAACTCTCTGTCGAACGCATCCATACGGCGCTTGAAGAGTTAAAGATGGAATCTCTGGATGATCTGCTCAGTGATGTTGGCCTGGGTAACCGCATGGCGCATATCGCGGCTCAGAAACTATTGCCCGAAGAACCCGTTGTTGCCACGCCCAAGACGAAAAAAGAAGCCAAGCAGATTTCCCTGGCCATTCGGGGCTCCGAAGGCATGGTAATGAGTTATGCCAAATGCTGTTACCCCATTCCGGGTGATCCGATTGTTGGCCATATCAGCTCCGGGCGCGGCATGGTCATTCACACGGACAGCTGCAACAATATCGCGGAAATCCGCAGTCAGACAGACAAGATTGTAGCCGTGCGCTGGGATCCGGAAGTCGAGGGCGAATTTGCCGTCGAGATCCGGGTTGAACTGGAAAATGAGCGCGGTATTATTGCCAAACTTGCGACCGCAATTACCAGCAAGGAAGCCAACATCGAGCGCATCAGCACCGTCGAGCGCGATGCGCGTTTCAGCATTGTCAATTTGTTGCTCACTGTCAGAAACCGCATTCATCTTGCCCGCGTCATGAAGCATATCCGTTTGATCAAACCGGTGACCCGAGTCGCCCGGGTGAAGAGCAAAAAAATTACCAGACCGATCAAAGGCAGCATCGCACCCGAGGCTTTGCTGAGGCAACCACCAGAGTGAGCATTTACTTACATCGAATCAGGAATCCACATGGCCAGCAAAAATGTTATTTCCACCCCGCACGCCCCGGCCGCCATCGGTCCCTACTCGCAAGCGGTCAGAGCCGGTAATCTGTTATTTATGTCCGGCCAGATACCCCTTGATCCGGTGACCATGGAAATCGTTCCCGGCGGTATAGAAGCACAGACAAGAAGGGTACTTGACAACATGGCAGCTGTAGCAGCGGAGGCCGGCGGCAATCTTGATGATTGCGTCAAGCTCACAATCTACCTGACTGATCTGGGAAACTTTGCAGTCGTCAACACCACCATGCAGCAGTATTTCCAAAGCCCTTACCCTGCCCGCGCAACCATTGAGGTTTCCGCGCTGCCACGTGATTCGCTGGTAGAAATAGAAGCGGTAATGCAACTCGCCTGATCAATGACGGGCAATCGGGGACCATGGCTAACCCATCCGCACTCAATGACTGCCCGGTCGCACAGCTGAAGGGCGTCGGGCCCAGATTGGTCGAGCGACTGGCCGCCCTGCACATCAAGAGCGTGCAGGATTTGCTGTTTCACCTGCCCATGCGTTATCAGGATCGCACGCGCGTCGCCCAACTCGGCCGGGTGCGATTGGGTCAGGATGTCATGCTGGAGGCAGACATTCTCAGCACCGACATTGAATTCGGTCGCCGGCGCAGCCTTGTCTGCCGCATCAAAGACTCCACCGGCATGATCAGTCTGCGCTTTTTCCACTTCAGTGCCGCGCAAAAAAACCTGCTCAGTCCGGGCAACCGGATTCGCTGCTTTGGGGAAATTCGCAGTGGCAAAACCGGCTATGAGATCTATCACCCCGAATATCAGGTGCTGCAGCCCGGTGTAACTGCGCCCCTGGCCGACAGTCTGACCCCCATCTATCCGGCCACCGAGGGGCTGCAACAGGTAAGATTGCGCGCCCTGATTGATCAGGCGCTGGCGATGATGCTCAATCAGTCCACGCTGGTCGATTGGCTTCCTGACAACGTGCTGCGTTCGTACCGGTTTCCGGCGTTGCCAGATGCACTCCAGTATTTGCACCACCCTCCCACGTCGGCTCCTGTGCAGCAGTTACTGAACGGGCAGCATCCGGCGCAACAGCGTCTGGCGTTTGAAGAACTGCTCAGTCATCGCCTGTGCCTGCGGCGGTTGCGGCAACAGTCGGCGCGTCAGTGTGCGCCGGTTCTGGGCAAACCAAACGAATCTGACTCTGATGCGGCCAATGGCCTGGCCGACTCGCTGCAACAGAAGTTTCTGAAACAGCTGCCGTTTGCACTGACCAATGCCCAGGCCCGCGTTACCCGGGAAATTCGGCAAGACCTGAGTCACACCGAACCGATGCTGCGCCTGCTGCAGGGTGATGTCGGTTCAGGCAAGACTGTTGTTGCCGCCCTCGCGGCGATGCAGACAGTTGATGGTGGCTATCAGGCAGCCATCATGGCACCAACGGAAATCCTGGCGGAACAACACTTCATCAACTTCAGCGCCTGGTTACTCCCGTTGGGGCTTCGCATTGGCTGGCTGAGTGGCAAGGTCAAGGGCAAGCAGCGCCAGCAGACGCTGGCAGAACTTGCCAGCGGCGACATTGATATCGCCATCGGCACCCATGCCCTGTTTCAGGATGAAGTTCAGTTCAATCGGCTGGGGCTGGTCATCATTGACGAGCAGCATCGTTTTGGCGTGCATCAGCGCCTGGCGCTGCGTGAGAAAGGCAACGACGGCCGCACCATACCACATCAACTGGTGATGACCGCAACGCCCATCCCGCGGACGCTGGCCATGAGCGCCTATGCAGACCTGGATTGCAGCATCATAGATGAGCTACCCCCGGGTCGAACGCCGGTTAACACTGTCATTATCAGCAACAGCCGGCGCGATGATGTTGTCGCCCGTATTCATGAGGCCTGCCGCAGCGGTAGCCAGGCATACTGGGTCTGCACATTGATCGAGGAGTCCGAGGCGCTGCAGTGCCAGGCAGCTGAAGTAACCTGGCAGACCCTGCAGGAACAACTGCCTGATCTTGCCGTCGGGCTGATACACGGCCGCATGAAACCTGCCGAGAAAACCAGCGTCATGGACGCCTTCAAACAAGGTCATCTGCAATTGCTGGTTGCAACCACAGTCATTGAGGTGGGTGTCGATGTGCCGAATGCCAGCCTGATGATTATTGAAAATCCGGAACGGCTGGGCCTGGCGCAGTTGCATCAGTTGCGTGGGCGGGTAGGACGCGGCGCCAAAGCCAGCCATTGTTTATTGCTGTATCAGCCACCTTTATCCTTGCAGGGCAAGCAACGACTTGGCATCATGCGCGATAGCAGCGACGGCTTTTATATCGCAGAGCAGGATCTGGCGCTGCGCGGACCCGGACAGGTACTTGGCACACAGCAAACTGGCCTGATGAGTTTTCGTATTGCTGATTTGTCCCGTGACGCCGACTTGCTGGATTCGGTAAAATCCGTGGCAGATCTGATTGAACAAACCCACCCTACACATATTGCTCCGCTGGTGAATCGCTGGCTTGGCGACCGGGAACTTTACGGTAATGTCTGATTTTTCATCCGAAGTACGCTGTGTTCTGTTACATGATGACCGCGGCATCGTGCAGTGTATCGTGCCAAAACATGCACTGCTTGACCTTAAGCTTTTACAATCACAAAGCGGCCGCGATCTGTTGCCATTACCACAGGAGCAAATGTTGCGGGCAACGCGATTGCGCAAACTGGTCCTGGTTGCCGGCACTACCGAGTTTTTTACCCTGCCCACTTATGTCGACAGTACTCTCAGTGCGGCGGCGGCCTTGATCATTGATGCAGGCGGCCTGAGCCTGGGGGCTTTGCGCGATACCCTGCACAATCAGGGCATGCATATCCGTCACATGAACATCTGTATTCCCCCGTCCGAACTGGACGCCGGGCTGCCAGATGCAACGCTGGACTCAGAGCAGATCAGCGACTCACTGCGTCACTTCACCACGCTACGCATTCGCCAGCGACTTGACGAGACGCTGGAGATCCCGCCGCTGTCGCCCACCGCAGAACGAATCATGCAATTACGCGCAAATCCAAATGCCTCAGTCGCGGAGCTGACCAGTATTGTTGAAGCGGATCCAAGTCTTGCAGCACAGGTCGTCAGCTGGGCATCATCCCCTTACTATGCTGCGCCGGGCAAGATTCGTTCAGTACAGGACGCCATTGTGAGAGTGCTTGGATTTGACCTGGTAAGCAATCTGGCTGTTGGTCTGATTCTGGGCCGCTCGGTTGCTTTGCCAGAAGATCGCTCGGATGGTTGTACGCCCTACTGGTTGCAGGCTGTGTACTGCTCCACTGCGGTGGAAGCACTGGCACGCCTGATGCCAGTCAGCAAACGTCCCCGACAGGGCATGGTCTACCTGGCCGGTCTGCTGCACAATTTTGGTTACCTGATACTGGCCCATACCTTTCCGCCGCACTTTACGAGTATCTGCCGCTACACTGAGGCCAATCCGAATATCAGCCACCTCGCAATCGAAAATCACCTGATCGGTATCAGTCGTGAACAGATCAGCGCCTGGCTGATGCAGGCCTGGAACATGCCAGAAGAAATCTGCACCGCCCTGCGCTATCAACAGGACGCCAACTACGCCGGACCAAACGCCAGTTACGCCAATCTGATTTATATCGCCATGCGGTTATTGCGTCAGCATGGTATTGGCGACGCGCCGCCGGAGGCGGTCGACGCCGGGGTTTATGCCCGATGCGAACTTGACGCACAACGCTGCGAAGAGCTGATTACAGAACTGGTCAACTCGGACGATATCGCGTTGATCGCGGATCAGATGAAATACTAGGCAGCCATGCGCGCTTTTCTGGATCGGATCCGTACCCGCATCACACACTTTGCTGACATTCAGGTGCAGCGATACCTGCCGCGCGTCTACGCCCGCTGGCCAGCATTTGTGCTACTCACCCGGCTGAACAAACCGATTGGCACCTATCTTTTATTATGGCCGACACTTGGCGCCTTGTGGCTGGCGGCAGACGGTATTCCCGACTGGCATCTGATCGTCATTTTTGCGCTGGGTACGTTTCTGATGCGCTCTGCCGGTTGCTGTATCAATGACTACGCTGACGCCAATATAGACGGTGATGTGTTACGCACCCAGAATCGGGCGATCGTTACAGGTCAGGTCACCCGCAAAGAGGCCATGGCGTGTTTTATTGGTCTTTGCCTCGCGGCTTTTATATTGTTGCTGTTCACCAATATGCTGACCATCTGGATGTCGCTGGGCGCGGTTGCCCTGACCGCTCTCTATCCTTTCATGAAACGTTATACGCATCTGCCGCAGGTGGTGCTGGGCATGGCGTTTTCCTGGGGTATCCTGATGGCGTTCACTGCGCAAACCGGCGAGTTCCCGCCAACCACTGCCTGGCTATTGTATGTTGCCAACTGCTTGTGGACTGTTGCCTATGACACTCAGTACGCCATGGTGGACCGGGAGTATGATTTAAAAATTGGCGTCAAATCGACCGCCATTTTGTTTGGTGATGCTGACCGTGTGATGATCGGCGCGCTGCAGGTGATGTTCCTGTTTGCCCTGTTGCTCGCCGGCGGTCAGTTTCAGATGGCCGGAATTTATTATCTGGGTTTGCTGGTCGCCGCCGGACTGCTTGTCTACCAGCAATGGCTGATCCGGGACCGCGATACCGCTGCCTGTTTCCGCGCATTTCTCAATAACCACTGGGTTGGACTGGCCGTGTTTGCCGGCGTGGTGTCAGGGGTTTAATCCGGCGTCCTGACAATAAGGTCTTCGCCCAGTTTACGACAAAGCCAATGGTTGTAAACGACACCAACGACCATCGCCAGACTCGCTGCAACCTGCAGCCAATACGGTAACCTGTCGCTCCATATCAAGTACCAGAATACAATCAGGCTGATGCTGACTGACAGATGCTCCTTGATATACTTGTTGACTGCTTTGTTAGTAAATACCTGCACTTCCTGGCTTCCTCAGTTGTTTTTTGCCCGGCTCTCATTCAACCTTTGTTTTAGTTGTAGTCGTAAACCCGGGAGATTTCCACCCGATTTTAGTCCCCCCGGCGCCGGCACGATTGCACTACCTGTCGCACTGCGCGATAATTACCGCAATCGCGTATTAATCGCGAACACTTCTTTTTTCAAAATACTTCCTGGATTTTTTCACTATGAACAAGACACTGTTCGTTTTTCTGCTTTCATTTACGCTTGCCGCGTGTAATGAACCGGCAACTGCTCCGTCAACCGCGGCTCCGGCGGTCGCTGAAAGCAACACCGCTCCACCGGCTGCACAGACCGAAACACAAACTGAAACCGAGCGCCTCAACGCCTGGTTTGATGAAAAATATGAAGAGCAACTTCAGTTCAGCCCCATTGCCATGACATTCCAGGGTCGCAAGGATCGTTACGGCGAGCTTGATGACTATTCCGTTGAGGCGGAGGATGCACGGCTGGAATGGAGACGCCAAAGCGTCGAGGAAATGCAGCGTGAATTTGATTACGATGCCCTGACACAGGAAGCCCAGACCTCCTGGGATATCTGGACCTATCAGTACGAACAGGCTGCACGCGCCGCCGAGTTCCGCTACAACGGCCTGGTATTTGAGCAGATGAATGGCGCCCAGGGTTTTCTGCCCACTTTCCTGCTGAGTTTTCACAACGTTGCGACCGTGTCAGATTTTGATGCCTTTGTTTCCCGTTTATCGGAAGCAGCGCGGGCCCTGGATCAGCTGATTGAACGTGCCGAGGCGTCTGCCGAACTTGGTGTCATCACGCCCGGATTCGCGCTCACCAAGGTAGTCGATCAGGCTCGCAATGTTATTACCGGTGCACCGTTTACTGAAGGTGACGATTCAGCCATCTGGGCTGGCGCAAAGTCGAACATCAATAGCCTGGTAGAAGCCAGCCTGCTGGAGCAGCCCGAGGCCGACGCCCTGCTGGAACGTGCCGGGTCAGCGCTGACACAGGACTTTGGTCCCGCGTTTGAGCGCGTCATTGCCTGGGCCGAATCAGAAATGGATAAAGTGCCGGAAGTATCTACCGGTCTGGTATCGCAGCCCAATGGCGCGGCATACTATGAATACCGTCTGGCCAACCAGACCACGACCGACCTGACCGCTGACGAGATCCATGAAATCGGCGTGGCCGACGTTGCGCGCCTGCGAGGCGAGATGGAAGCGATCAAGGACAGCACCGGTTTTGACGGATCACTACAGGAATTTTTTGTGATGTTGCGGGAAACCAGCAACGACGAACGCTTCTACTACCCCAACAATGATGAGGGTCGTCAGGCCTATATCGATGACGCCACGGCGGCTATCGAGAACATCAAGGCACAGTTGCCCAATTACTTCGCCACGCTGCCGCAGGCGGATCTGGTGGTACGCCGCGTGGAAGCCTTCCGAGAACAGGATGGCGCCCCGCAGCATTATTACCCCGGCACACCCGACGGCTCACGTCCCGGTGTGTACTACGCGCATCTGTCTGACATGAATGCTATGCCCAAGTCTGAGATGGAAGTGATTGCCTATCACGAAGGTCTGCCCGGTCATCACATGCAGATTTCAATCGCGCAGGAGCTGGAGAACATGCCACGGTTCCGCACCCAGGCCGGTTTTACCGCCTACTCCGAAGGCTGGGGCCTGTACTCCGAGCGCCTGGCCAGTGAGATGCCGGACACCTACGAAGACCCCTATTCCCAGTTTGGTCGTCTGACCTCGGAAATGTGGCGCGCGATCCGCCTGGTAGTAGACACTGGTTTGCACGCCAAAGGCTGGACCGAGCAGGAAGCCATCGACTATTTTGCGGCAAACTCCTCTGTGCCCCTGGCTGCGATCACCACAGAAGTGCAACGCTACATCGTCATGCCGGGCCAGGCTACTTCCTACAAGATCGGCATGAACAAAATGCTGGAATTGCGCGCCAACGCCCGCGAAGCGCTGGGTGACGACTTTGATATCCGCGAGTTCCACGACACCATTCTGCTGGGTGGCGCAATGCCGCTGCACCTGCTGGAAAGACGGGTCAATCAGTGGATTGAAGAGGTGCAGGCTCGCAGCTGAGCCTGTCCAACACGCGCCGCAGCTTGTTCACGCATACCAGTTTTGAAGCTTGGGAATTCTTGAAAATTCTTTGGTATTGTTTGTGACAAGCACGGCGTTATTGGAAAGTGCTGTGGCCGCGATAAGAAGGTCATGTGGTCCGATTGGCGTACTTCGCCTCTCGAGCTTCACTCTGACAGCGGCTGCCAACTTCGCCTCCGGGCTGCCGGAATTCCTATCTCCTTTGGAGCCACCTGCATCAACCGTTCCGGAACGCGTCCTGCGCCCTTAAAAAAGTAAATCATCCCAGCTGCCAGCCATGTCCACAACAGATTGAGGCCTGTCATTGATGACCTTCTCCTTGATCAATTGCGCAATCCATTTGCTTGTTGATACCTGTGCCGATCTCACTGCTGCATTCATTTTTTCTCTATTTCGTCTTCCAGATGGATTGTCACCTGACCCATACAATTACCTCTCAAATATATGTGTGTGCGGCTGGTCCCCGCAAGCATCATGTCGGAGCCGATTGTGACCAGCCCCATCTGATTCCTGATGGTTATAGCCTGTTTCGCTGGCGCTTGCTTCTCTGCCACTTGATTTTTGACTCAATCCGGCGTATTCATTTCCTACGATTCGCCCCGAACACTGGCGGATCAGGGACTACTTCGGTGCAGACCGGAGCCGGATACATACAAGGAGATTTGTCATGCAAAAGACTTTTTATGTACTGACCGGTATTACAGCCATCATTGCAAGCCTGTCATCAGGGCCAATATCAGCTGATACCGAGTTCGAAGACAGCATCCCCATCGATCTTGCCCGAGCGCTACTGCGTGGTGTCGGCAGCCCCATGGACATAAAAATCTACTCGGATATTCCTGACGACTTCCCGGCATTTGACGTGCCGGATGGCGCAACGCTTATGGGCAGTGTTGATCAGGGACACAGTAAACAGGTCGTACTCTTCAGCGATGGTGAAGGGCTGGAGCAGCAGAGCGAACTGATCGAGTATTTGCAGAATGCAGGCTACCTGCTGATTGACCGATCATCAGTCAGGATGCCGCAGACCGGTTTCGTTTCCGCAAATCCGCCGGATCTCAGGATTCCCGTCCAGCTTTGTCATGACATGCAAGGCTTGATACATATTCAGCTGTATCCGGAAACTAACCGTACATTCATCAACATAACAACCACACCCGCCCCCAATTCCGGCGGCTATACCTGCGCTGACCGGGTGGCACAGAATTCACGCGGCGCAGGCTTCTCGCCATTTTTAGGCGGGTCTCCGGGTAGACAATCGCTGCAAAGCAGTCTGCCGCGCCTGACATTACCGGAAGAGGCTGCCACTCAGACGGCACGCTTTCCGGCCCTGATGTCTTCATCAACAGGCAGGGCAGAATCAAAGATTGATTTCTCAGTGGACTGGTCGTTATCTGATGTGTATGCGTTTTTCTCAGATCAGGTAGTTGAGCAGGACTGGATGCCGGATGCCGAAACCAGCGGTACTCGCGTTGCCCTTGGCGCATGGACCCGGGAAGAGAACAACCGGATATTGCTGGGGACGTTGCGGGTGGTCAGCAAGGGTGATGAAAACTACCAGGCCGAGTTTGTCGTGTCACACTTGGAGTAAAAGGGCGGAGGTAAAAAGGGGACGGAGGTAAAAAGGGGACGGAGGATATTTATTTTGGGCACGGAGGAGTTTTTTGCTCTGCAAAAATTACTCCCCCGGCCCAAAATAAATATCCTCCGTCCCCTTTTTACCCCACCCCTTTTTACCCCACCCCTTTTTACCTCAAAAGAACGCCTGAATCCCTGTCTGCGCCCGACCCAGGATCAACGCATGGATATCCTGCGTGCCTTCGTAGGTGTTGACGACTTCAAGGTTCTGCATGTGCCGCATTACCGGGTACTCATCGGAGATACCGTTGCCGCCCAGCATGTCACGCGCTTCACGTGCCACGTCTAACGCTTTGAGGCATGAGTTGCGCTTGAGCAGGGAGATCAACGGAATTCCCAGCTTGCCTTCATCTTTCAGGCGGGTGGCCTGCAGACATCCCAGCAGTGCCAGGCTGATGTCAGTCTGCATGACCGCGAGCTTTTTCTGAATCAGCTGATTGGCTGCCAGCGGGCGGCCGAACTGTTTGCGATCCATCGTGTAATTCAACGCCGCGTGCCAGCATGTTTCGGCCGCACCCAGTGCGCCCCAGGCAATGCCCAGACGGGCGGAGTTCAGGCAGCTGAACGGTCCCTTTAAGCCTTCCACATTTGGCAGCATGTTTTCTTCGGGTACAAATACGTCTTCCATTACGATTTCACCGGTAATGGAAGCGCGCAGCCCAAGCTTGCCTTCAATCTTGGGCGCGGACAGGCCTTTCATGCCCTTGTCCAGAATAAAACCCTTGATAATACCGTCGTCGTTCTTGGCCCAGACAATAAACACATCAGCAATCGGTGAGTTTGAGATCCAGTTCTTGGCACCGCTCAGGTTGTAGCCACCATCAACAGTGCGCGCACGGGTAACCATGCCGCCCGGATCAGATCCGTGATCCGGCTCGGTCAGGCCAAAGCAGCCGATGAATTCACCTGAGGCCAGCTTGGGCAGGTACTTCTGTTTCTGCTCTTCGCTACCGAATGCATGAATAGGGTGCATCACCAGTGAGGACTGCACACTGAACATGGAGCGGTAACCGGAATCGACTGCTTCCACTTCCCTGGCGATCAGGCCGTAGCTGACATAGTTGGTGCCAGTGCAGCCATAACCATCCAGAGCCGGGCCCAGCAGACCCAGTTCACCCATTTCACGGAAAATGGCCGGGTCTGTATGCTCATTCCGGTAGGCGTGCTGTACACGTGGCAGGAGCTTTTCCTGGCAGTACTGGCGGGCCGCGTCACGAATCATGCGCTCTTCTTCAGTGAGCAGGCTCTCCATCAAAAAAGGGTCTTTCCAGTCAAAGGGTGCGTTGTCTGATTTTGCAGACATAATCTACTCCTGCCAAACGTGTCTTGAAAATGAGATTCCAACCTTATACGAGGCCGGGGTGTTGCCCGGATGTTTTGGCTGATTGAGCCACCTACCGAGCAAAGGATCGGTATTTTATCAGTATGCGCGTGGCGGCAAAAGGATAAATATCACAGTCAACTTTCCCGCGGGCTGCTACAATTGCGAACTATGGACGTATCTTATCTGCTTGACTCTCTGAACAACGAACAACGACGTGCGGTTTCTGCTGCACCGGGCAGCATGCTGGTATTGGCGGGCGCTGGCAGCGGCAAGACCCGGGTGCTGGTGCATCGCATCGCCTGGCTGATGCAGGTTGAAGGCGTTTCTCCCTTTGGCATCATGGCCGTCACCTTTACCAACAAAGCGGCGCGTGAAATGCGCACCCGCATAGAGGAACTGCTGGAGCGCCCGCTGGGCGGTATGTGGGTAGGCACGTTCCATGGCCTGGCGCACCGGCTGCTGCGCACACACTGGCGCGAGGCCAATCTGCCGGAAAACTTCCACATACTGGACAGCGACGATCAATTGCGCCTGATCAAACGCCTCTGCAAGACACTGGGTATCAATGACGAAAAATGGCCGCCCAGGCAGATCCAGTGGTATATCAACGGGCAGAAAGATGAAGGCCTGAGAGCCGGCTCTATCGAGCACTTTGGCGATGAATATACCCGCGTCATGCTGACTGTCTACAGCGCCTACGAGGATGCCTGCCAGCGCGGTGGCATGGTCGATTTTGCCGAGATCCTGCTGCGGGCCCATGAGCTTTGGCTGAACAACCCCGCACTGCTGGAACATTATCAGCGTCGTTTCAGCCATATTCTGGTCGACGAATTTCAGGACACTAACGCCGTCCAGTACGCCTGGTTACGAATTCTGGCCAGCAATGGCAGCCACCTGATGGTGGTGGGCGATGATGATCAGTCCATTTATGGCTGGCGCGGTGCCCGCATCGAGAACATACAGCAGTTCAGCAAGGATTTTGCCGGTTCTGATACCATTCGTCTGGAGCAGAACTATCGCTCCACTGCCACCATTCTCAAAGCCGCCAACTGCCTGATTGCCAACAATCAGGGTCGTTTGGGCAAAGAACTGTGGACCGATGGCAAAGAAGGCGAAGCCATTTCCCTGTACGAGGCCTTTAACGAACAGGACGAAGCCCGGTTTATCGTCGACCGCCTGCAGGACTGGCTGAATACCGGACATCGGTTATCGGACGCCGCAATTCTGTACCGCTCCAACGCCCAGTCGCGAGAAATGGAGGAAGCGTTGCTGCGTGTGGCCATGCCTTACCGCATATATGGGGGCCAGCGCTTTTATGACCGGCTGGAAATTCGCAATGCCCTTGCCTATCTGCGTCTGGTGACCAACCGTCAGGACGACACTGCCATGGAGCGCGTCATCAATGTGCCCACCCGGGGTATCGGCACCCGTACACTGGACAGTCTGCGCGAACTTGCCCGTCACGATGGTTCATCCATGTGGCAGGCTTGCGTGCGCAGTGTTGAACAAAAACTGCTGCCGGCCCGTGCAGCGGCTGCGGTGCAGGCCTTCATGCGCCTGATAGACGAGATGGATGAGAATACCGGGCTGCTGGAGCTTGGCGAAAAAGTTGATCATGTCATCAAACACAGCGGCCTGATTGGCCATCATGAGAAAGAAGGCGGGGACAAGGCGCAGGCCCGACTGGAAAACCTGGACGAACTGGTCAGTGCGACACGCAGCTTTGCCGAGGAATGGCGCGGCCTGGATGTTGATTTGGATGATGGCAGCCCTGACATGGATGCGGCCACAGATGTTCTGTCAGCATTCCTGGATCAGGCCGCGCTGGATGCCGGCGAAGCACAGGCCTCCGAATCGGACGATGCCGTCCAGCTGATGACCTTGCACAGCGCCAAGGGTCTCGAATTTCCCCTGGTGTTTCTGGCTGGCATGGAAGAAGGCCTGTTTCCCCACAAAATGTCCATGGAAAATCTCAATGGCATTGAGGAGGAGCGCCGCCTTTGTTACGTTGGCATTACCCGCGCCATGCAGAAACTGTATCTGACCAGCGCAGAGTCACGCCGGCTGCACGGCGACGTTAATATTTGCCGACCCTCCCGGTTCATCCGGGAGTTACCTGCCGAGCTGATTGAGCCTGTACGGTTAAAAACCACCATTCAGCGACCGTCCATGCACGCAGTACCCAGGCAGCAGAACTTTCGCGCCGGCGCAGAGGTGCCTGAGACCAATATCACCCTGGGGCAGCGGGTTCGACACGGCAAATTTGGTGAAGGGGTGGTACTCAACTACGAGGGAAGTGGCAGCAACGCCAGGGTTCAGGTGAACTTCTCCGAGGTAGGCAGTAAATGGCTGGTGCTGTCCTATGCACGACTGGAACCGGTGTAATCCGGCCAGCACCAAACCAATGAGTAAAAACCGTTTGCTACCGCACCTTAATAAACGCTATAACCGCTGACAGCAGACAACAATAACAACGGGAGTCGTTCATGTCCTTTCTAGATGCATTCGGAGTCATCATCTTCCTGGTCCTGCTTTTTGGACTTTATAATTTTCGAAAACCCGATACCAGTCTGGCAAAACAGGTGTTTATTGCCCTGCTCCTGGGCGTCGGTTTCGGCTTTTTCCTGCAACTGGTCCACGGTGGCGATCTTGACGCCATTCGTCCAACACTGACCTGGACCGACTTGCCCGGCGACATCTATGTATCCCTGCTGCGCATGATCATCATGCCACTGGTTCTGGTCACCATGATTGCAGCCGTCGTCAAATTGCATGCCGTGGCTGCACTGGGAAAAATCGGCGCGTCGGTGATCGGCGTACTGGTATTCACCACAATGATTGCAGCATTGGTAGGCATTCTGGTAACCAACATCTTCGGCCTGAGTGCTGAAGGCATGACCGGTGGTGATCGTGAAGTCGCCCGCGAGGCTGTGCTTGAAACCCGGCAGGGTGTTGTTGCCGACCTCAACCTGGCGCAGGTTATTGTCCGCTTTATCCCCACCAATATTTTTGCCGATCTGACCGGTGCGCGTGACACATCCATCATCGCTGTTGTGATCTTTGGCATGCTGTTTGGTCTTGCTGCACTCCTGGTCAGCCGCGAAAAGCCGGAGTATGCGGATCGTATTCAGGGCTCCACAGATACCATTCAGGCGATTGTCATGCGCCTGGTCAGGATTGTCATGGGCCTGACCCCTTATGGCATTTTATCCCTGATGACCTATGTGGTGGCCAGCTCCAATGGTGGTGATATCCTGAATCTGATTGGTTTTGTAATTGCCTCCTACGTCGCGATTGCCATCATGTTTGGTATCCATGGCCTGTTGCTCAGCCTGTCAGGCACCAACCCGCTGGATTTTTACCGCAAGATCTGGCCAGTACTGACCTTTGCCTTTGCCACCCGCAGCTCGGCGGCCACCATCCCGCTGAATATCCGCACCCAGATTGATGAGCTCAAGGTTCCACCATCCATTGCGAGTTTGTCCGCGTCCTTTGGTGCCACCATCGGCCAGAATGGCTGCGCGGGAATCTATCCGGCAATGCTGGCGGTAATGGCTGCACCGACTGTTGGCATTGATCCGATGGCGCCCGGATTTATTCTGTCACTTATCGGCATAATCACCATCAGTTCGTTTGGAGTTGCGGGAGTGGGCGGCGGCGCCACCTTCGCAGCACTGATCGTGCTGCCTGCGATGGGACTGCCGATCACGCTGGTCGCACTATTGATTTCTATTGAACCGCTCATCGATATGGGGCGCACCGCCCTGAATGTGAGCGGCGCGATGACCAGCGGGAAGATTACCAGCCGCCTGGTTACGGACGGCGTCTGAACAGAGCGCTCACGCAGGTGGTGTGATTCGCCGGGTGCGGCCGTTATCATCGATGGCAACAAAGATGAACAGCCCCTCGGCGACCTTGCGCTGGGTAGCGTGAGTCAGTGAGTTGGAAATCCACACCTCAATATTGATATGCATGGAGCTACGTCCTATCTCAAGAATTTCGGCATAACAACTCACCACCGAGCCGACACTGACCGGTGCCAGAAATGCCACATTCTTGATCGCAACGGTGGCTGACCTGCCCCGGGTTATCTGTTTGGCGGCAATTCCAGCTGCCAGGTCCATCTGCGACACCAGCCAGCCGCCAAAGATATCGCCATTTGCATTGGTATCGCGCGGCATTGCCAACGTCTGCAGCGCCAGCTCTCCGGTCGGGGTCGGATCTTTATCCATATCATCATCAATGAGGCCCATTTAATACTCCTGGTGTTTATAGCCACTGCCGGATATTACATCTTCCTGTAGATTTCTGAATACTGCCTGCCAATTTCTACATACTTCGCATCCATGCCATCATCAGCTGAAAACTGATCACCAGCAAGGATAAACTGACGACCAGCATAAACCACGCCAAGAGGTGATAGATCAGGCGGATGAACTTTTTCCGCAGCCTGGCTATCCATCCGGGTTGGGTATAGTCGGCCGCCGGCACGTCAGCAAACAGCGACAGGCACGAACCGCTCAGCAAAAACCAGAGCGTCAGCAGAATCACGGGGATCAGCCAACGGTCCTGAACACCGACAGGTGCCACCAGAATCACCCAGGCGCTGACCCCGCTCATCAGCAGCAATGCGATGAATACCGGCACTTTCAGCCACCGGATTCTGCCCACCATGTTTTCGAACAGTACCAGCATGGAACTCCACAGGTTACAATATTGCCTGTCGCAAAATGCTCAGGATTGACTATGGACCAGACACAACAGATCCCCATGATAGCCGGTTTTAATGACAACGGTGATGCCGTGCTCGAACAGGTTGAAGCAGTTCCTGTCAGCGGTCAGACGCATGAGTTCCGTCTGAAAAAGTCACCCGCATTTGTCAGGGGACTGGCCGCCGATGATCGAATTCGATATCCCGCCGACAACAAGGCTGGCTACGAACTCATTGAGCACAGTGGCAATCTGAGTATCCGTGTTTTCAGCAAGCATAACATAAGTGAACTCGATCAGGCCCTGACTCCGGAGCTGGAACTGATGGATGGCCGGCTGGATGTTGCCAGCCCCGGTGTACTGATCTATACCATCCACGTGTCCATTGGTTTCAAGCGCATTGAAGAAGCCATCGCCCGGGTTTTGAACGGATTTCCTGACAGTATCTGGTACTATGGCAATGTGTATGATCCCGAGGATGGTGTGACGCCGCTCAATTGGTGGCAGGATCTGTCCGGGTCTGTCTAGACGTTTTACTCTGAGGTTTTTATGCTGTTGGTATTATCCCCTGCGAAGTCACTGGATTTCGAGTCTGCGGTGCCTTCACTAAACGTGACACAGCCAGACTTTCTTGACGCTTCAGAGCAATTGATCAAAATCCTGCGAAAAAAATCCCCTGAAGACCTGTCAAAACTGATGCATATCAGCAGCAAACTGGGTGAACTGAACTTTGAGCGCAATCTCAACTGGCATACCCCGTTTACTCAGGAGAACGCCCGGCCTGCGATTTTCACGTTTTCAGGTGATGTGTATGTGGGTCTTGATGCCCACTCACTAAATAAACGCGACCTGAAATTTGCCCAGGACCATGTGCGCATACTTTCCGGACTCTACGGATTACTGAGGCCGCTTGATCTGATGCAGGCTTACCGCCTGGAGATGGGAACCGCTCTTAAGAATGGCAGGACCAACACCCTTTATGAATTCTGGGGGGATAGCATCACCAACCAATTGAACCAGGTGATGTCTGCACAGAAACGTCCCGTGCTGGTCAATCTGGCCTCCATCGAGTACTTCCGCGCAGTCAATAAAAAGCGCCTGGAAGCGCCAGTGATAAATCCTGTATTCAAGGATTATAAAAATGGTCAGTACAAAATTATCAGCTTCTTCGCCAAAAAAGCACGCGGATCAATGGCGGCCTGGATTATAAAAAATCGTGTCACTTCTGCTGACGATCTCAACCACTTTGATGTGGCGGGTTACCAGTACAGCGCCGGAGATTCCGGCGCCACCACACCCGTGTTTCTGAGAAAACAGGTCTGATATGAAAATTCGTATTCTGTTGTGTGATGACGCCAGTTTTATCAGGGATCTGATCAAGCGAACTGTCAGAAAGTTTCTACCCCAGTGTGAAGTTGTCGAGGCGTCGGACGGCCGCAAAGCCCAGACCATTCTGAATCGTCAGCCTGTTGATCTGATTCTCAGCGACTGGGAAATGCCCGGCATGGGCGGGGACGAACTGCTGCAGTGGGTGCGCGCGGAGGAAAAACTGGCAGGCGTACCTTTTATCATGATCACCAGCCTGGGTGGTAAAGACCACATCATGCAAGCCGTACAGGCCGGTGTCAGTGACTACCTGGGAAAACCGTTTACCCCCGAAGAATTAATGCACAAAGTGCGCAAAGCACTGATAAAAAGTGGCAAACTGCCTCGTGCCAATGCAGACACTACACCGGGAAAAACGGGTCCTTTCAGTTCACTGGAAGTTTTCAGCGGCAAGGCAGACCCCTTAAATGGCGGCTCTGCCGCAGCGCTCACCGGGACCGGTAAAGGCGGTGAAAAGTCACGTCTGAAAGGCACCGGCATCATCAAATGGCAGACTGTTGATTTCCGCTCCATGATCAAGGCCATCAGTATGGAAGAGGTTTTGATGGTCAGCAAACGGGCCGACAGACATCCCGGCGTGTTTGAACGCGTCACGGTCACGCTGTCGCCCGGCAATCCGGCCGGGGGGCTGATTGCTGACTTAAATGGTTATGTACATAGCTGCTCAGCTGTTGAAAAGCGCCCTGACGCTGAATTCATCAATATGATAATCCGGTTTTCCGGTCTCGATGAATCGCAGCGTCAGCAGTTAAGCGAGTTTATTATCAACAACCCCTGACTGTCTGTATGGCAGATGCTGTTCTGCCTGTTGACGGTACTCCGTCATGTAGACACTTTCTTCGTCACAAAAGTCCCTGATTGCACCCCGAAACGCGGGGTCATTTATCCAGTGAAAGGAGAGCGTCTGTACCGGCTCAAAGCCACGGCGCAGTTTGTGTTCCCCCTGGGCGCCGGCATCAAATAACGCCAGTCTGTTTTCGATACAATAGTCGATGCCCTGGTAGTAGCAGGTTTCAAAATGCAGATTGTTATAGTCTGCTGCGCAGCCCCAGTATCGACCATACAGCGCATTCTGATCCCTGAAAAACAGCGCACCTGCCACATAGTCACCGTTTTTGCGTGCCATCACCAGAAACAGGTTCTCTGGCATTGTCAGCGCAACGTTCTCAAAAAAAGCCTGCTTCAGGTAGCCCTGCTGACCCCGAATCTCATAGGTGCTTTGATAAAACCGGTAGAATATATCCCATATTTCCTGCGTAATTCTGCCTGCCTCTATTCGCTCGAACTCAATACCCTGTTCACGTACATCCTGCCGCTCCTTGCGCAGATTTTTCCGCTTGCGGGAACTGCAGGCAGCCAGGAAATCATCAAAACTCCCGTACCCGCGATTGCGCCAGTGGTACTGACATCCTTCGCGGCGGATCAGATTGGTTTGGCTGAGTGCTGCGCTGTCCTGCCGATCCGGAAACAGAATATGCCATGAACTGATTGCGGATTTGCTCGCATGGTCTTGCACACGCTGTGAGATCAGCTCTGTCAGCGACTCACGATCGGCCGGGTTTTCGCAAAGCAATCGCGAGCCCTGACTCGGCGTAAAAGGAATGGCTGTGAGTAACTTCGGGTAGTAGTTCTGCCCATAGCGACGATAGGCATCCGCCCATGACCAGTCAAATACATACTCACCATAGGAGTGCTGCTTCAGATACAGGGGAATGGCAGCAATGATGCGATCTTGCTGGTGTACCGTCAGATGGAACGGCTGCCAGCCTGTCAGCGGATGCACCGATCCACTTTGCTCCAGCGCATGCAAAAACTCATGCTGCAGAAAGGGACCTGAACCTGCAGCCAGGGCGTTCCACTGGTCCCGGTCAATGTCCTGCATCAGTTGACCCAGGCGGATTTCACAATCTGAACTGATCACACGCTGTGCTCTGTCTGTTTCATCGTCTTGGGGTATACGCCTTTACGGGTCAACAGGATCGGGGATGGCAGTGAATCCCTGCTTCCTGCTATAGTTTGCGCCAGCAGTGTAACAGGAAGCTACCGATGGATGCCCAGAATCTGATCAGCAGGATCAAGGAACGACGTGATGCCTTGCGCAAGTCTGAGCGCAAGGTGGCTGACTTTGTTGTTGATAATGCGGCCGCCGTGCTGACCATGCGCATCATTGATGTGGCATCTCACGCGCAGGTCAGCGAACCCACTGTTGTCAGGTTTTGCCATGCGCTGGGATTTGACGGGTTTCAGTCCTTCAAGTTGCAACTGGCGCAACACCTGGGCGCCAGCAGCAGCTATTCGCAGTTCTCTGTGGATGATACTGACACAGTGGCAGATGTCAGCCACAAGGTATTTGACTCCACTATCGGATCCCTGCTGACCGTTCGCGACGAACTGGATCCGCTGGCCCTCGAACGCGCAATCGCCGCTATCAATCAAGCCAAACGGGTGGAGTTCTACGGATTCGGGGCTTCCGGTTCCGTCGCATCGGACGCACAGCACAAATTTTTCCGGCTGCAATTATCCAGTGCGGCGTATACAGACCCTCATATCCAGCATATGTCCGCCATTTCCCTGTGTCCAACCGATGTGGTTGTTGCCATCTCCCAGTCGGGTCGCACCAAGGCCCTGATACAGAGCGTGGAACTGGCTCTGGATGCAGGCGCCACTGTGGTAGGCCTGGCGCCGGAGGACACGCCTCTGAGCCGACTCAGCAGTATTCCGATCTATGTCAACATGGAGGAGGATCTGCAGGTGTTCACACCGGTTTCATCACGCATTGCCCATTTGCTGGTCATTGATGTACTGGCCATGGGCGTTGCCCGTCTGCGCAAGGATTTGTTGAAGGATTATCTGAAACGGATCAACAAAAGCCTGCGCACCCTCAGAACGCAAAAACCGGGCAGTACGGCTGAGTAGTATTTCAAAACCGGTACCGTAGATTCAATTTGAATGTTCGCGGCTCAAACACATGAAAGTGTCTGTCCAGCACCGGATCCAGGCCCGCCAGCATCTCAGACCGGAGCCGGGACTCATAGGCATATTCGATGTCCCGGTCTGAGGAATCAAACAGATTCAGCACATCAAGATAGGCATCCAGTCTGTCATTGATGCGGTAACCAATGCGCAGATTCGCCAGGGTACTGGCATCCGCTCGCAGACCACCGTCCAGCGGGTATTCGTCAAAGTGTCGCAGTCGCACATTTAAGAACAGATTGTCAGTCAGTTGTGCATTAGCGCCCGCACTCACCACATGCTCCAGAGCACCAGCGATCTCCCGCGTGCCATCAACCGGGGCATTCAGACGCGCTCTGGACCATGCATACTCAAGATCAAGGGTCCAGATATCTGCCAGATAATAGTAGGCTGTCAGCTCGACTCCATGGCGTTTGCTGCCAACACCAGTATCTTCCGTGGTGCCTGAATCGCCGACAAACACCAGTTCGGAATCGATCTCAAGCGCCCACAAAGCGATGGATGCATTTAACCGGTCATCCACAAAGGTACGCAATCCAAACTCATAGCCGCGTGTATCCACCAGTGGATCAACCCGATCGGCGGCCTCACCAGTCACCGGATCGAGCACGATGGTTGTGCCGCGGGCATCGTTGCTGTGAAATCCCTGCCCGGCATTGATGTAACCCTCAAGCTGGCCGGTAAAGGCATAACTGGCACCCAGAGAGGCGGTAACAATACTGTCACTCGCAGACCCGCCATTGACGGCCAGCGAGGGGACATGACCCGCGCGCAACGGCTGCACGTCAAAATCATAATAATCGTAGCGCAGGCCCATGGTCGTGCGCAGCTTGTCAGTCCAGCGCAGCTCATTATCCCAATACATGCCGGAACTCCACTGATCTACACTGTCAGTGCGATATACGCCGGTATCCAGCCGGGCATTGCTGGACAACACTCCCACTTCCCTGATGTCGTCGTAACGGAATTGTGATCCGAAGGTATTCCGCGCCGGCAACGTTCCCCAGACGTTCTCCTGTGTCCAGGCAATATCCCAGCCATAAATCATCCGATCATCCAGCTGGTGGTGCTGATCCCCTTCAGGCTCCAGAAAATACGTAAAGTTCGCCCACAGATCCATGCCGTAGTTGATAGCATAGAGACTCGCGTCAAGAACACCGGCAGCACTGTCACGACGCCAGTTGCCGGAGAGGCTATAGCGATACGATTCGCCGCCGCTGGTCTTGTCGATGGAGCCCAGATCGGTTATCAGCCCCTGATCAACCGCTCGCTGGGGAATCTGATCAGCCGAGTTCCAACTGTTGTCATACCCCATAAACGTGAGGCTGTACTCGTTATCGTCATCTGTCCATAACTGCTTCAGCCACAGGTTTTTGCGCTGCAGATCCGTCTTCAGATCATCCCAGTGGCCGTCAGTCAATTCGGCCTCAAGCCCATAAATCAATCGACTGGAGTTGCCGGTACCTGTCTGTCCTGTCGCCAGCAGCCGGTTCCAGTTCTCCTGCCCGAAGTCAGAGCCCAGCACAATACTGTTGTATCGCAGCTGTTCGGCCATGGTCATTCTGGCCGTTCCGGTACCTGAAAAGTCACCAGTGCCGGGATAATAAGACCCTTTCTGATAGACAATCTCACCTATCAGCTCCGGAATAATAAAATTCAGATCGGTGTAACCCTGCCCGTGACCATGTGTGCGCATATTGACTGGCATGGAGTCGACCAGCGTGGAAAAATCGGTTCCGTGATCCAGATTAAAACCCCGAAGGTAGTACTGATTCGCCTTGCCCGGCCCGCTGTGCTGACTGGCAACCAGCCCGGGCACAGTTTCCAGCACTTCGCCGGTTCTCAGCAGCGGGCGTATCGCCAGTTCATCCTGCGTCACAATCCCCTCGGACGCTGTTGATGCCTGGCCTACCAGATTGATCTGGCGCCCGAGAATGCGGATTTCTTCAATTTGTGTTGCGACAGGCTCCGTATTGCGATTGTTGTCCTGTGCATAAGCAGTACTGGTTGCCAGCACAAGCATGGATGACAGGATTTGCACGGAAACGGGTGGGTAAAACGGCATGAACGTACCTCAGATGAGCTGATCGGTGTGTGGATAACCAAGACCCACCGAGTATGCCGACATCCTCTGGCTGCTTCACGCAAGTAACTGTTTTATAACTGTTGATTAACGTTAACGAACTGTTAACGATCTGCTCAATCGATGTTTCTCTGTCAGTGATCCTTCAAGCAGTATCCTGATCAGCGTATCTGCGTACTCTTCAATTTGCGCAGCGTTATTCGCCGGCGCATCGGAAAGCGCATGACGTAGCGCCATATTTGCAAACGGCGCGGTCGCCGCATGGGTCGCAATCAGAAACACAAATCCCGGGTTCATGTCATGCAGAAGGCCATCGGCGACCGCCTGGCGGTATGGCGCCAGTGACAATTCATGCAATGGCCTGACGTATTTTTCAAGGACGTAGTCGAAATGCTCTCCGCCGTCGAGCCCGGCCTGCATAAGAAACGCTGCCATGTGCGGCAAACTCGCCGACATGCGAACAAACGAACGGATCTGGAACTCCAGTTGCTGAACAGGATCCTTATGGTCTGGGACATCGCCAGCCCTGGACAGAGTTTCGGCAATCTGTTCAAAAAGAAAGTCTGCTGCGGAGCGAAACAGCTCTTCCTTGCTCTGGTAATAGTGGCGAATCAAGCCGTGGGCAACACCTGCCTGCAACGCAATCGTGCGCACAGATGCGCCTGAGAACCCTTTCTGGGAGAACTCTGCCAGTGCAGCACGAATAATTTTTTCACGTTGTTGTTCCGGTTTGGCATTGACCGGTCGGCCGACTTTTGACTTGCCGGTACTTTCTGCAATCGTGGATACTGTCATAAGCTTACTTTCATGAGTCTGATGGCTCTAAAAACATGTATGGACAGCACAAATCAACATAATTATACTGATGGATAATAAGTCAGAGATTAAATGATCCCCATACCGAGCACCCGTTTATGATGGCCAACTGCTGCAACACCGCCGGGCGTGCACTTATTGTAGCATCAGCAGATGGATTCTCTGCACCTGACGCGGCCTTGTTGCCTGCCGGCAGGGAAACACCATGATTACCCGTCGTCGGCTGGTCATTGCATTTTGCCTTTTCATGACCATCCCGGTCGCCGGCTGGTTGACAATCGACCGGTGGATTATTTATCTGCCCGGTATCATGCTCGATCTGCGAACCCCCACAGGCCCCAATCAACCTGTCAACTGGCTGGCAGGCCCGGATGCTCCCCGGCGCAGCGATCAGCCCAATATTGTCATGATCGTGGCAGATGATCTGGGCTGGAACGATATCAGTTTTTACGGTGGTGGTGTTGCCGGCGGCAGCGTTCCCACGCCCAGTATCGACAGCATCGCACGAAACGGCATCGCACTGAATCAGGCGATGTCTGCAAGTGCAATCTGTGCACCGTCTCGTGCGGCGTTGTTGACAGGACGATATCCAACCCGCTTTGGGTTCGAGTTTACGCCTCTGCCCAATGGTATGGCCAACATTACAACCCGCCTTGATCGCAGTATTTCCGCAGATTTCCGCCGCCCACTGATCAGTCACCTGGGGCAACCCGGAGTCTATCAGGCCGACTTCAGCAGCATGGGTATGCCGCAAAGTGAGGTGACAATCGCCGACCTTTTACAGTCTGAGGGTTACAAAACCGTGCATGTCGGCAAATGGCACCTGGGCAGCACCAATGGTTCCGAACCGACCAGCCAGGGCTTTGATGAAAGCCTGAATCTGGCAGGGTTGCTGTATCTGCCAGTTGATCATCCCGACGTTGTGAATGCACGTCAGGATTTTGATCCCATTGACCGGTTTTTCTGGTCAGTCGGGCGATACTCAATGAACTATAATGAAGGCCCCCGATTTGCAGCTGATGGATACCTGACTGACTATCTGACTCAGGAAGCAATTCAGGTCATAGAGAAAAACAGGAATCAGCCTTTCTTTTTATACCTGGCTCACTGGGCGCCTCACTCTCCACTGCAGGCACTCAGATCCGACTATGACGAACTGGCTCATATTGAAGATCATACCTTGCGGACCTATGCAGCCATGATCAAGGCACTTGACCGTGGTGTCGGCCAGGTACTGGATTCACTGAAACAAAACGGCCTGGAAGACAATACCATTGTTATATTTACCTCTGACAATGGCGGCGCTCACTATCTTGGCCTTCCCGATATCAATCAGCCCTATCGTGGCTGGAAAACAACTTTTTTTGGTGGCGGTATCCGTGTGCCACTGTTTATCAAGTGGCCAGCCGGCATCTCGCCCGGCACGCAATACGATGCGATTACCCACCACACCGATCTGCTGCCCACAATTGCACAACTCGCTGGCGCTACGGTACCGGGTGACCGGATAATCGACGGCGTCAATCTGTTGCCCTACATCCGGGACGAGGTTCCGGGACAACCTCATGACACGCGATTCTGGCGCAGTGGACACTATCAGGTAGTGATTGCTGATGGGTGGAAACTTCAGGTATCAGAACGACCGGATAAAATATGGCTGTTCAATCTTGAGCAGGATCCGACAGAGCAGAACGAAGTTGCGTCTCAATACCCGGCAAAAGTTGCTGAGCTACAGACGTTACTGGAGCGACATAACGCCGAACTGCCACCGGCAATGTGGCCGTCTGTGGTAGAAATGCCGGTGACTATTGACAAACCGCTGGGGCAACCGGAAACACCGGAAGACGAATATATATACTGGCCAAACTGATCAGGGATCCTGCAATGAAAATTCGTCTGCCCGGCCAAATGTTTTTTATCCTCTTGCTGCTTGGGAGTAATCTGTACATGAATAACACTGTGTTATCTGCTGATGAGATTTCTCCCGGCATATTCAGAACGCCCGATCATTATTTTGCAGACCTGCCAGACTACCCGTTTGAGCCAAACTATCTGACAGTTGATGATATGCGGATGCACTATGTTGATGAGGGCCCGTCAACGGGCCAGGTTGTGCTGTTGTTGCATGGTGAGCCGTCCTGGAGTTATCTCTATCGACATATGATTCCTGTTCTGGCCAATGCCGGTTATCGCGTCATTGCGCCGGATCTGATTGGTTTCGGGCGGTCCGACAAACCCGCCAGCCGGTCGGCACACAGTCATAGTGGCCATGTCGCCCAGATAAGGGAGCTGGTGGAAAAACTGGAGCTGCAGAGAATCACCCTGTTCGTCCAGGATTGGGGTGGCCTGATTGGATTGCGTGTTCTGGCGGAGGTGCCTGAGCGATTTGCCGGCGTCGTTGCTGCCAACACAGGCCTGCCGGCAGCCAGCGGATTCAAGGCGTTGATCGGATATCCGATGTTCCGGCTTTCGCTGTGGTGGCAGGGCAAAGTCAGCTGGGATGAGTTGCAGGCTGAGCCCGGTTTTATTCGCTGGGCCGCTTACTCGCAATCTGTGGACGATATGCCGGTAGGACAGATTGTTGCCGTGGACATCAGCGAGTCGGACCCGACCCGCGCGGAAATTGTCCGTGCCTACAATGCGCCGTTTCCGGATGCCCGCTACAAAGCCGGGCCGGCTGTCATGCCGGCACTGGTTCCTTCAGAACTATCCCTGAACGCTCGCGCCTGGCAGGTCCTTGAGCAATGGGAGAAGCCGTTCCTGACAGCATTCAGCGACGGAGACCCTATTACTGCAGGCGGTGATCGTGCCTTTCAGCGTCGCATCCCCGGCGCGGCAAAACAACAACATCATACCATTAAGGGTGCCGGTCACTTTTTGCAGGAAACTCATGGGAAAGAGCTGGCAGAGCTAATGCTCGAATTTATGGGGCAGGCAGGTTATTAAACATGCCTGCATCTCAATTGATGTTCAACTCGAGACGGCCACTGACAGAGTCCATTTCTACCACGCCAACTCCCTGGCCCGTAGAAAAGTTCAGACTCCTGGCGGGTCCGAATCTGGCTCTGACCACTTCATCATCTGTAATATTGTTGATTATGCGACCACCGGCATTACTTTGCAGGCTGAAGCGGGCGTCCACATCCCCTGGCAAGTGAAGCCTGATCTCCCCACTGACAGTGCTCCCGGAGATACGTGGTGAGCGCGAGTTGCTCAGAGCAACGTCGATATCTCCATTGACGCTTTGTATGTCCAGATCCCGGGTACCGCTTAATCGGGCCCGTATAGAACCATTTACAACACTTGCAGCTATTTCCTCTGCGGCACTGTCAATGTCGATTTCACCATTGACCGCGTCATAGCTTACCCGCCCTGCAGATCCTTCATCCTGAATCTCTCCGTTCACCGTATTGATGTCCATTCGCCCGGAGTTGGCGCGACTGTCAATACCACCATTGACTGTGCGCAGTTCGATATAACCCGATAGCATACTGGCTGTAATGTCGCCATTGACGGTTGTAATCCGGCTGCCGCCAGCTACCCCTTCAATATCAACGGCCGCATTGACGCCGGAGTATTCAACACTACTATTGACCGGTACCGTTATCTGCAGATCGGACTCCTGTGCGCGCCGCAACACAGAGCCTCTGACATTGCGCGGCATCTGAACTTCAAAACGGGTAAATCCGTTTTCGGAGCGAAGTTCGTATCCCTCGGCCAGCTCATCCAGCGTGCCGGACACACGGAATGTATTATCGTTGCCGACCCGGATGACAACCTCTCCACGCATCACCTCCAGCGTGATTTTTTCATTGGAACTTACCAAACGGGTCTCATCTATCACAACAGGGGCATCCGCTGCCCGGACTCCCTGATGCAGCATCACCAGGATGATCATGGCCGCCATTCTTGTTCGTGATATTGCTGTCTTCATAATTCGTCTCCTGAAAATTGGGTACCCGATGTGAAGCCCTCTGCATCAACTGCGCTGGCAATCATCAGGTAATCCATTTGTTGCTCATACAACCCCTGCATTTGTGACAGAAGCCGCGGATCATCCGGATAAAATGCCAGGGCATCACGAACCTGTCTGATAGCACTGTCCCATGTCGCAAGCTGATACTGCCAATCACCAAAATATTCACTTGCCGGCGAGACCTGTGCCAACTGCTCAGCCATTGCCGTTTCGTATATGTTTGCGATAACGTATTGTGTCGGCAAGGGTTCTTCATCATCCACCGCCTGCTGATCCATTACCACTGACATGCCGGGATAGTCCGGCACGACCATCAGTCGCCAGCCCACCGCGACTGTCAGCACCAGCATTGCGGCAATAGCCGCGTTTCTGTATAGCAGTGACATACGCCGCCTGGCTGGCGCGGCCCGCTCGGGCAGCTGTTGCTCCAGGGACTGCCAGAGATCACGCTCCGGCTGCATCTCCCGTGGCAATGCTGCTACTGCCTGTTCCAGATCCCGATCATTCTTCACTCAGAAAACCTCTTAATAACTGTCTGGCACGATGGTATTGTGCCTTGCTCGAGCCTTCGGCGATGCCGAGTAATTCTGCGATCTCATTGTGTTGGTACCCTTCCAGCGCAAACAGGACAAACACTGCCTTTGCCTGGGCCGGCAATCGCTGTATTGCCTGCTCAAGGTCGCGCGACGCGGCCGGATCGTGGCCTGCAGCCTGCCGGTCAGAGACATGCCCGTCCAGCAGGGTGTCCATTTCATCCGTGCATACAAAATGCAGGCGCCTGTCCTGTCGCCAGACATCTATCGCGGTGCGTGTCGCGATGCTATGCAACCAGGTCGCAAAACTGCTATCACCCTTGAAATCCGGCAATCGCCGCCAGATTTTGACAAAAATCTCCTGGCTTGCGTCTTCTGCCTTCTGTCGATCGCCCAACAGCCGCCAGCATATGGCATATACTCTGCCAATATGGTGCCTGTATAACAGGTGGAATGCCTCGCGGTCTCCTTCCTGTGCCAGGCGTATGGCATTCGTCATCTCTGCAGGCATGTTAAGACTATATTCCGTATTTACATGTTTAGACGTCAGGGAGGCCCTTGAGGTTTAAATGGCATCAACCGAATGCAAGATTTCATCATGGACTAATCAATATTGGCCGTCTATTCTTTGCTGATCTCTATCGACTACTCCAATCTGGTGTCGGAATCCCTTATGACACAGAACGGCGGGATATATCTGCGAGCAGGCAGAAGTACCCGATTTTGCCGAACCATATGAAGTGTTCAGTACGGCAACCCGGCTAGTGTGGGTTCCTGCGCTTTTTGATATTTGTCTGGTCAGCGAGTCAGGCGGTGAGGTAAGGGCACAGGGCGTGCTCAGGGTTCAGGCCGATTTCAGCATCCGGGATTGTCCGCCATTGGACGTACTGATTATTGCTGGCGGCTGTCATTGTGCAGGCATCGACATGTCTCTGCACCTGGTTTCCCGACTGCATGGCCGCGAACTAGAAGAAACAACCGCCAGACAGATGGAGTTCACCTGGTCCGGTTGAGTACCGTCTTACTCAACCGTTACTGATTTTGCCAGATTCCTTGGGTGATCCACATCAGTGCCTTTCAGAATTGCCACATGATAGGACAGCAACTGCAGCGGAATTGTATACAGAATTGGCGCCAGCAAGTCTGGCACTGACGGAATACGCACCAGCTTGTAGTCCTCTTCGTCATCGAATCCTGCAGACTCATCTGCAATCACAAACAGCTTTCCCCCTCTCGCGCTGACTTCTGCCAGGTTGCCTTTCAATTTGCCCAGCAGTTCATCATTAGGCGCAACAGCAACAACGGGCATCTTTTCATCCACCAGCGCGAGCGGGCCATGTTTCAGTTCGCCTGCCGGATAGGCTTCTGCATGGATATAGGATATCTCCTTGAGTTTGAGTGCTCCCTCCTTGGCTATGGGATACAGTGCCCCACGTCCCAGAAACAGGGCATGGTGTTTATCTGCAAAATTTATAGACAGTTGTTGAATCGCTTTATCCTGCTGCAGGACATCATTGACCAGCTGCGGCAATTTATGAAGATCCTTGACGTACTCTGCTTCTTCATCTTCACCCAGACCATTGCGGCGCCCAAGCACCAATGAAAGCAGCAACAGCACCACCAGCTGAGTAGTAAATGCCTTTGTTGAAGCTACACCAATTTCTCTGCCAGCCATTGTCAGCATGGAAAAATCCGACTCCCTGACCAGAGAGCTCGTTGCCACATTACAGATTGCCAGCCGGGCAACGTAGGGCAAATCCTGCGCATACCGCAGAGCAGCCAGCGTATCGGCCGTTTCACCTGACTGTGAAATAGTGACGAACAGGGTGCCTGGACGCACAATAATGTTTCGATAACGGTAGTCGCTTGCAATATCTACCTGGCATGGCATACGGGCAATCTTTTCCAGCCAGTATTTGGCAACCAGTCCGGCATGAGAACTGGTGCCGCAGGCGACTATCTGAACATCAGTAATCTGGTCGAAAATGGCAGTGGCTTTGACACCAAAGGCTTCCTCCAGCACATGTCTGTCACTAACGCGACCACTCAAGGTATTTTTAATCACCTTGCCCTGCTCATAGATTTCCTTGAGCATGAAGTGTCCAAACTCGCCCTTTTCGATCTCATCGATTTCACTGCGGATACGCGTGACCGGGCGATCAACCTCTGTTGATCCGGAGAAGATACGAATTTTTTCCAGCGTTATTTCGGCAACGTCACCTTCTTCAAGATAAATAAAGCGGTCGGTTACCTGACCCAGCGCCAGCGGGTCGGAAGCAACAAAGTTTTCGCCTATCCCCACACCGATCACCAATGGACTGCCACTTCGTGCAACCACCAGTTTTTCCGGCTCGCTGGTACGCACCACACACAGACCATAGGCACCATGCAGTTTAGGTACAATCATCTGCACGGCCTGCCTGAGCTCTACCGGTTCCTCCTTGCAAATCTGATGGAGCAAGTGGACAACAACCTCTGTGTCGGTATCTGACTGAAACTCATAACCGGCTTCAATCAGACCACGTCGCAGTTCGTTGTGGTTCTCTATAATGCCGTTGTGTACCAGCGCAAACTCACTTCCTGATATATGAGGATGGGCGTTTTTTTCACTTGGTACGCCATGAGTTGCCCAGCGTGTATGCGCAATGCCGGTATGTGATCGAACCGGATCGTTCTGTATTTTCTCAACCAGTACTTTTACTTTGCCAACAGCGCGAATGCAGTCGAGTGAATTGCTGCCGGCATTGATTACCGCAATACCCGCCGAATCATACCCTCTGTATTCGAGCCGCTTTAAGCCTTCCAGCAGAATTCCAACCACATCACGCTGCGCAACAGCGCCTACTATTCCACACATAGAGAACTCCGCAAGTTAATCCTTTAATTTTTTTGTTGGGCGCTGCCAGCCGCTTATGTTTTTTTGCCTGCCGCGTGCAACACCCAGATCCCGATCCGGGACATCGCTGGTGATAACGGATCCGGCACCTGTCGTCGCATCAATACCAATTGAAACCGGTGCAACCAGCGCAGTATTGGAACCGATAAATGCTCCATCCTTGATGATGGTTTTGAATTTGTTGATGCCATCATAGTTGCAGGTAATTGTCCCTGCACCCACGTTAACGTTGTCTCCGATCTCTGCGTCACCGATATAACTCAGATGATTGACCTTGCTTGCCTCGCCGATGCTGGCTTTTTTGGTTTCCACAAAGTTACCAATTTTGGCTGATCGATTTAATATTGTGCCTGGCCTCAATCTGGCAAAAGGACCAATTGTGCAGGAGTCACCAATGGTGGCTCTTTCAATATGGCTGTTTGCAAGTATTACTGTGTCATCGGCAATAGTGCTGTCGATAATAGTGACATTTGGCCCTATCCTGACATTATTGCCCAGCGTGTTGTGGCCTTCGAATATGACATTGACGTCAAGGGTCACATCGCGCCCAATCTGTAACGGGCCTCTGATATCAAGCCTGGCAGGATCCATGACTGTTACACCCTGCAGCGCAAGCGTTCTGGCGTGACGCAGTTGCCAGGCCCGCTCCAGCTCCGCAAGTTGCAATCTGTTGTTGACGCCCTGCACCTCATCCTTATCCTGTGTTTGCAATGCTGCTACCTGATTGCCCTCCGCTGTGGCAATTGCTACCGTATCCGTCAGGTAGTACTCACCCTGGGCATTTCCCGTATTAAGACCGGTGAGCCAGGATTTGAGTAGTCGCGTGTTGAACGCCATGATCCCTGTATTGATTTCGGTGATACGGCGTTGTTCTGGACTTGCATCCTTTTCTTCAACTATCGCGACCATATGCCCTGCCGGGTCACGAATGATGCGGCCCAGTCCATGTGGCTGATCTGTATCCAGCGTCAGGACTGCAATACCATGCTCTTCAGCAAGCGTTGCCAGTTCCATCAGGTGTGTCGTATTGACCAGTGGCACATCAGCATAGAGGACGACTGCAACCGAGTCATCTTTTAGGTGGGGCGCCGCCTGCATGACTGCGTGACCGGTGCCAAGCTGCTCGGCCTGTTCCACCCAGTTTATAGCGTCGAAATCACTGTCCGCGGCATAGTGTTCGCGGACCATGGCTGACTGGTATCCAGTAACAACATGGATATTCTGTGCGTCTAGAGATTGTGCTGCCCGCAGAACGTGGGTGAGCATTGGCAGCCCACCGAGCTCATGCAGAACCTTGGGTTTTTGCGAATACATGCGGGTACCCTTTCCCGCAGCCAGAACGACAACTTCTATGTTCATTACATTTTCCATAAAAAAAAGGGTAGCACTCTGGCTACCCTTTTTACCGCGTTTCAGCGCCAATGTAAAAGGCTGATATTACCGCCTCTTATTTCCTCAGCTGCTTCAGTGCACGCAGTTGAGCCACGGCTTCCGCCAGTTGTGTTGCGGCACGGGAGTATTCGAACTCTGCGTCCTTGTTGGCAATTGCCTGCTGTACATCTTCAATTGCCTGTTGCGCAGCCGCTTCGTCAACATCTCCTGCGCGGATAGCAGTATCTGCGAGCACTGTCACAATATTGCTCTGCACTTCCAGATAACCACCGGACACATAATAGATTTCCTCGCCGCCATCGCGAAGAACACAACGTACCGGGCCGGGTATCAGCTCCGTAAGCAATGGTGCGTGGCCAGGGGCCACACCCAGATCTCCAAGGGTACCGGTCGCAACTACCATTTCGACCAGGCCGGAGAAGATCTGTTTTTCAGCACTTACGATGTCACAATGTATTGTCATCGCCATAATGTAACTCTCTTAGCAGACTTGGCCGATATCAGCCTTTCAGCTTGGCCGCTTTCTCAACCGCTTCCTCAATGGTGCCTACCATGTTGAAGGCCTGTTCCGGGATATGATCGTAGTCACCTTCCAGAATGCCTTTGAAGCCGGCAATCGTATCTTTCAGGGAGACGTACTTACCGGGCGTGTTGGTAAAGATTTCAGCAACAAAGAACGGCTGCGACAGGAAACGCTGGATTTTACGTGCCCGGGCAACGATCTGCTTGTCTTCTTCTGACAGCTCGTCCATACCCAGAATCGCAATGATATCCTTCAGTTCCTTGTAACGCTGCAGTACTGTCTGCACGCCACGGGCCACTTCGTAATGTTCCTGACCGATGACCAGCGGATCCAGCTGACGTGACGTCGAGTCCAGCGGGTCGATTGCCGGATAGATACCCAGCTCCGCGATTGAACGTGACAGTACAACAGTTGCGTCCAGGTGGGCAAAGGTGGTTGCCGGTGACGGGTCGGTCAGGTCGTCCGCCGGTACGTATACCGCCTGAATGGACGTGATGGAACCGGTCTTGGTGGACGTAATACGTTCCTGCAGTACACCCATCTCTTCCGCCAGTGTTGGCTGGTAACCCACCGCTGAAGGCATACGGCCCAGCAGTGCAGATACCTCGGTACCGGCCAGTGTATAACGGTAAATGTTGTCGACGAAGAACAGTACGTCACGGCCTTCATCACGGAATTTTTCTGCCATGGTCAGACCCGTCAGTGCTACACGCAGACGGTTACCGGGCGGCTCGTTCATCTGGCCGTAAACCATCGCCACTTTGGAGTTGGTCAGGTCATCCATGTCGATAACCTTGGATTCCTGCATCTCGTGATAGAAGTCGTTACCTTCACGGGTACGCTCACCCACACCGGCGAATACGGACAGACCGCTGTGTGCTTTTGCGATGTTGTTGATCAGTTCCATCATGTTGACGGTTTTACCAACACCGGCACCACCGAACAGACCGACTTTACCGCCTTTGGCAAACGGGCAGATCAGGTCGATAACCTTGATACCGGTTTCCAGCAATTCATTGGAGGCTGACAGTTCATCGTAAGCAGGTGCTTTACGGTGAATGGGCATACGCTCCTGTTCACCGATTGGGCCTTTTTCGTCGATCGGGTTGCCCAGAACGTCCATGATACGGCCCAGCGTTTCCATGCCAACAGGAACAGAAACAGGTGCATGCGTGTTGGTGACTTCGAGTCCGCGACGCAGACCTTCGGTGCTACCCATGGCAATGGTTCGCACAACGCCGTCGCCAAGTTGCTGCTGCACTTCGAGTGTGATTTTGCCGCCTTCGACGGACAGTGCCTGATATATACGAGGTACTTCTTCCCGCGGGAATTGTACGTCGATAACTGCACCGATAATTTGTACGATACGACCGCTACTCATGTCCGGTTCCTCTTAAGTATTCCTGATCTTCAAACTGGTTAAATTCAATGTTCGTTGCGTGCGCTTATACTGCAGCAGCACCGCTAACGATCTCCGACAGCTCTTGCGTGATGGACGCCTGGCGTGCCTTGTTGTAGATAAGGCCAAGCTCCTCGATCAAATCGCCCGCATTATCAGTCGCATTTTTCATTGCGATCATCCGCGCTGCCTGCTCACATGAAATATTCTCAACCACAGCCTGGTAAACCTGGGTTTCGATATAACGGGTCAACAGTCCATTCAACAGGGCTTCCGCCTGGGGCTCATAGATATAATCCCAGTGGTGCTGAAGCTCCTGGTCTCCTGATGCTTCCAGTGGCAGCAATTGCGCTACGACCGGTTGTTGGGTCATGGTATTGACGAAGGTGTTGCTGACAAGATACAGACGATCTATTTCGCCGTTCTCAAATTTGTCCAGCATCACTTTAACGGCACCGATAACCTGATTCAGTTCCGGTTTGTCTCCCAATCCACGAATCGAGGCAACGACCTTGCCGCCATAACTGTTAAAGAAACTGGCTGCTTTTGCGCCTACAGCACAGAACTCGACTGCGACATCCTGTTTGCGCCAGTGTGCCACTTCCTTAACTGTTGCCTTGAACGCATTGATGTTCAGGCCGCCACACAAACCACGATCTGTGGACACCACGATGTAGGCAACGCGCTTTACGTCGCGGTTGCTGAAATAGACGTGACGATACTCCGGATTCGCGTTTGCAACATGTCCGATCACCTTGCGGATGTGTGTGGCATAGGGTTTGCCCAATGCCATACGATCCTGTGCCTTTCGCATCTTTGACGCGGCAACCATTTCCATGGCGCTGGTTATTTTCCGCGTATTATTGATGCTGGAGATCTTGCCCCGAATCTCTTTACCACCAGCCATAATTCACCGCCCTTCAAAAATTACCAAGCCTGCACTTACCAGGTTTGAGTTGCTTTGAATTGATCAATCAGTGCTTTGAACTTCGCAGCAATCTCGTCGTTGTAGTCCGGTTTAGCGTCAATGCTGGCGAGCAGTTCGGCGTGCTGACTATTTGCGTAAGACAGCAGTGCTTTTTCAAACGCCACCACCTTGTTCAGTTCGACATCCTTCAGGAAGCCTTCATTGGCAGCAAACAGCACCAGACCCATTTCAGCAACTGACATCGGTGAGTACTGACCCTGTTTCATCAGTTCGGTTACACGCTGACCGTGCTCCAGCTGAGCGCGGGTGGCGTCGTCCAGATCTGATGCAAACTGGGCAAATGCTGCCAGCTCACGATACTGAGCCAGTGCGATACGGATACCGCCACCAAGCTTTTTGATGATCTTGGTTTGTGCTGCACCACCGACACGCGATACGGACAAACCTGCGTTAATTGCAGGACGGATACCGGCATTGAACAGGTCGGTTTCCAGGAAGATCTGACCGTCGGTAATGGAGATTACGTTGGTCGGTACAAATGCCGAAACGTCACCGGCCTGCGTTTCAATGATTGGCAGGGCGGTCAATGATCCGGTTTTGCCTTTCACTTCGCCGTTGGTCATTTGCTCAACATAGTCGGCATTCACGCGTGATGCACGCTCCAGCAGACGTGAGTGCAAGTAGAATACGTCACCAGGATACGCTTCACGGCCCGGCGGACGACGCAGCAGCAGGGAAATTTGACGGTAGGCCCAGGCCTGTTTGGTCAAATCATCATAAATGATCAGGGCATCTTCGCCGCGGTCGCGGTAGTACTCGCCCATTGAGCAGCCTGAATAGGGTGCCAGATATTGCATGGATGCAGGGTCAGAGGCACTGGCGGCAACCACAATGGTATATTCCATTGCGCCGTGCTCTTCCAGTCGGCTCACCACGTTAGCGATAGATGACTGCTTCTGGCCGATGGCCACATACACACACTTAACACCTTTGCCTTTCTGGTTGATGATGGCATCAATGGCAACAGCTGTCTTACCCACCTGGCGGTCACCAATAATCAGCTCGCGCTGACCACGGCCAATCGGTACCATGGCGTCGATTGCTTTCAGACCGGTCTGAACTGGCTGATCAACAGACTTACGGGCAATAACACCCGGTGCCACTTTCTCGACCGGTGCGGTCAGCTTGGCATTGATTGCGCCCTTGCCGTCAATGGGGTTACCCAGCGCGTCAACCACGCGACCTTCCATTTCCGGGCCTACCGGCACTTCCAGAATTCGGCTGGTACAACGACAGGACTGACCTTCTGCCAGCCCCTGATAGTCGCCAAGTACAACAGCACCAACGGAGTCCCGCTCCAGGTTGAGTGCCATTCCGAACAGGCCACCATCGAACTCGATCATCTCGCCATACATGACATCTTCCAGGCCATGGATACGCACGATACCGTCAGAAACGCTGACAATCGTACCTTCGTTTTTGGCCTGAACAGAAACGTCGAGACTATTGATTCTCTGCTTGATAATTTCACTGATTTCTGACGGATTCAGTTGTTGCATGCTTATTCCCTCATTCCCAGTTTTACTAGGAACTCAATGATTCGGCTAATTTGTTCAGTTTTCCTCGAACAGAATTGTCGATGACAGTATCCCCTGCTCGAATGACAGCTCCACCAATCAACTGCGCATCCACGTGGGTGTGCAGTTTGACCTGCCGGTCCAGTCGCTTCTGGAGTGCCAGTGTTAATTGCTCAAGAAGTGCGTCACTCAACGCAAAAGCAGTCGACAGTTCAACATCGATGCTTTTTTCCTGCGCTGCTTTCAGCACCTCAAAGATCTGCATGATCGACGGCATCAACGCCAGCCGGCGATTATCCGCCAGCAGTCTGACCATGTTTTGACCCTTATCCGAGACTTCTTCGCCGCAAATGCTCAACAACGCATCTGATTGCTGCTCAGCAGTCAGCGCCGGGTTTTTCAGCAGTCTGCTGATCTTGGCATCCGCACTGACTGCTGCCAGAGTCCGTAACATATCGGACCACTGGGCCAGCGCCTTGTCTGCAAGCGCTACTTCAAACGCTGCGTTGGCATACGGCCGGGCTAATGTAATTGACTCTGCCATCGTGTTTTCGCCTATAACTCAGAAGCGAGTTTTTTCACCAGCTCTTCGTTTGCAGCCTGATCAACGGTGTTTTCGAGAATCTTCTCGGCACCGGCAATCGCAATGGCCGCGACCTGAGCACGCAACTCTTCTTTGGCCCGCTGAACTTCCATCTCTATCTCAGCTTTGGCGCCGGTGATCAGGCGCTGACCTTCCTCGCGTGCTTTTTCCTTAGCCTCATCAACAATCTGATTGGCGCGTTTATTCGCCATATCGATGATTTCGGCACTTTTGATCTTCGCTTCGCGCAGATCATCTGCGGCCTTGTTCTGAGCCAGGCTCAAATCGCGCTGCGCGCGATCGGCTGCTTCCAGGCCATCAGCAATTTTTTTCTGCCGATCAGCCAGAGCCGCAGTGACCGGTGGCCAAACATACTTCAGGCAGAACCATACAAATACGGCAAAAGCGATCGTCTGGCCGATTATGGTTGCATTAAGATTCATGGTTTCACCTCTGCGTTAGTTTGTCGCGTGGCTTGAAACAGGTTTCAAGCGTCCGATTAACCGACGAAGGGATTTGCGAACATGACCAGGAACGATACACCCACACCAATGATGGAAATTACGTCCACGAAACCAGCTACCAGGAAGAATTGCACCTGCAGTTTTGGCGCCAGTTCCGGCTGACGTGCCGAGCTTTCAATCAGCTTGCCACCCAGGTTACCAAAAGCAACCGCGGTGCCGGCACCACAAAGACCGAAGATGAGGGCAATTGCGATTACAGAAAATGCCTGAATAGTTTCCATTTTTTTCTCCAAGTTTTAACAAAAGGTTATAACAGTTATAACAAAGGGTCTGACAAAGGGTTTAATACGTTAATGGTCTGCCTTGGTATGTGCCTGGTTCAGGTACACAACGGTCAGCATCATGAACAGGTACGCCTGCAACGTGATGATGAGGATGTGGAACACTGCCCATGCAAAGTGCAGCGGCAACTGCGCAAAACCTACCAGCGCGATTACCATAAAGATCATCTCGCCTGCAAACATGTTTCCGTACAGACGCAGCGCAAGCGAGACGGGCTTGGCAAAGAAGCTGGGCAGTTCCATGACCAGGTTCAGTGGCATTGCCCACTTGCCAAACGGGTGGAATGCGAATTCGCTGAGGAAACCACCCATGCCCTTGATTTTGATGCTGTAGAAAATTACCAGTATGAATACGCTAATAGCAAAACCGGCGGTGATATTGATATCTGTGGTCGGTACTGCCTTGAAATATAGATGGCTATCCTGTGCGACAAACTGCGCAAACAGCGGAATCCAGTCCACGGGCACCAGATCCATGAGGTTCATCATGAAGATCCAGCAGAAGATGGTCAGCGCCAGCGGGCCGATCAGATCATTCTTTCCAAAAAAGGTGTTCTTGATGGTGCCCTGCACCATTTCAACCAGGAATTCCAGGGCATTTTGCAGGCCGCCCGGCATGCCCGAGGTTGCCTTGCGACTGATCATATAGAACAGCCCCATAAAAATAACGCCCAACAGCAACGACATCAGCATCGAGTCGACGTGAATCGACCAGAAACCCATGGCATCTGCTTCTTCTATTGTATGGGCAATACCCCAGCTTCCGTCAGGCAATTGGCCATATTTCAGAAATCCAAGGTGGTGGGCAATATATTCGGTGCCGCTTTCGTATTCTGGCAGGCTGAAGCCTGTTGAGTTTGATTCTGCCATGAGTCGATTTTTACTTGTCAGTTTGCCAATTTACGAGTTGTTCGGTGTTCTTCTGGTGAAGCGGACAAACAACACCACGCCAGCCAGATGGACCAGAACAAATCCTGAAAACAGAGCTACTACATTTAACGGTTCTACAACTACAAAGCTCAGCGCAAATCCCGCCCCGGTCAACAACAGTTTGACCGCTTCACCGCGTTTTACTTCCCGCGCGATCAGGGCCGCGGCTCTTGCGCCTCGGTATTTAAACACCCTGCTGGCGAAAATTGTTCCCGGTATCAGGGAGATCAATCCCCCGATCAGCAATGAATACGCACTGATCCAGCCAGCCGCAAACACTGCTGCTACACATAGCAACAGCAAAAAAATCAGCTGGAAAACTGCTACTTTATATATGGGAGGAGCTTTTATAGTTGACATGTCTGTCACTGGTCGTCAAAAGCTCTCTTGTTTTTGGCATCCATTCCCCGTTCAGAGGAGCGCATTATATGGATTTTAGAACCGGGTATCAACACGCTAATAGACGCTATTTACTTAATATGTGCAAGAATTCCATCCAGCTCATCCAGACTGTTGTAGCGCAGCGTCAATTTGCCGGAGCCTTTACCGGTGTGTTGTATCTGCACTTTGGCACCAATCTTTTCTGAAAGACTGTCCTCAAGCCTGCGGATATCCGGATCTTCACGCACGGGTTCCGGTTTTGGTGCACTGGCCTGAGATACCAGACGCCGAACCAGTTCCTCTGTCTGCCGCACTGAAAGTCCTCTGCCGGAGACTGTTTTGGCGGCATCGCTCTGGTTTTCTGCTTCCAGACCCAGCAATGCCCTGGCGTGACCCATTTCCAGATCACCGCGCTCCAGCATAACCCGGACATCCGGATTCAGGGACATCAGGCGCAGCAGGTTGGTCACCGTTGTGCGGGATTTTCCAACGGCCTCTGCTACCTCTTGCTGAGTGAGCTTGAACTCTTCCTGTAAACGCTTGAGTGCAGTTGCTTCTTCAATCGGATTAAGGTTTTCACGCTGAATATTTTCTATCAGCGCCATGGCGATAGCGGATTCGTCACCTACCAGTCGGATAACGGCGGGTATGGAATCCAGCCCGGCCATCTGGGCGGCTCGCCAGCGACGTTCCCCGGCAATTATTTCAAATCTGTCTCCGGTAATCGGTCTTACCACGATGGGCTGCATTACACCCTGCACTTTGATGGATTCGGCAAGCTCCAGCAATGCCTCTTCATGCATGTCTGTGCGTGGCTGATATTTTCCGCGCTGAATAAGATCAACCGGCAAATGGCGCAGTGTCTGGTCCGTCAGGGTTTCATCAGCAGCCAGCGGTCTGGCCTGACTCAAATCCTGTGGTTGCGTCCTGTTGGCAACCGACGCACTCCCCAGCAGTTTATCCAGCCCGCGACCCAGTTTTTTCTTTCCTGACATGCGTTTGCCTTTTCCAGCCCAGTGCCAATTAGTTATTCGTTGTTTATATTAATTCAGAGAGCTGCCTGCTGCTCGGTTCTGCGTAACATTTCTCCGGCCAGCGCCAGATAGGCAATTGCTCCGCGCGATTGACGATCATACTGCAAAACCGGCAAACCATAGCTGGGTGCCTCGGCCAGACGCACATTGCGCGGCACAACCGTGCGATAGACGCGATCACCAAAGTGATTGAACAGCTGGCCTGACACTTCAGTGGTCAGTCTGTTGCGCGGATCGTACATGGTTCTGAGGATGCCCTCAATCTTCAATGCCGGATTATGGGTTTCACTGACCGCCGAAATCGTGTCAACGAGTGCTGACAGACCCTCCAGTGCATAATACTCACATTGCATGGGTATGATCACGCCTTCTGCTGCGACCAGTGCGTTCAGGGTCAGCATGTTCAGCGAGGGTGGACAATCGATAACGATATAGTGATAGCGATTAGCCACGGCAGCCAGTATGTCTTTCAGGCGACGTTCCCGGTTGGGCAGGTCCAGTAGTTCTATTTCCGCCGCTACCAGGTCTCCATTGGCAGGCAACATATCAAATCCTGCTTCCGGCGTAGTCACTCTGGCCTGATCAAAATCCGCTTCACCGATCAGTACGTCATAAATGGAATATTCCAGATCATTTTTATCTATACCACTTCCCATGGTGGCATTGCCTTGTGGATCCATATCGACCAACAGCACTTTGCGTTTGGTCGCCTGCAAGGAAGCCGCCAGATTGACTGATGTTGTTGTTTTTCCGACGCCACCCTTCTGGTTGGCAATGGCCAGTATTCTTGTCACCTGCTTCACCTGCCTGAATTTCAGTTCGCCTGCATCTGCATCAATTCCACAATATGTCGTTCTCCCTCACACCCGGGAACATCCAGCCTTTCAGCGTGAACCAGATGCCAGTTGGCGGGCAGATCCGACAGTTCTTCAACCGGATAGACACCCTTCATTGCCAGCAACCTGGTTGTGGGACGGCACACAGGCTCGCAACCACTGACAAAATCAGCCAGGGAGGAAAATGCCCGACTGACGACAATATCAAGTTGATCCGGACATTGGTAGCTTTCAATCCGGCAGTTTTCCACATTCACATTACCCAGCCCCAGCGACAGCACGGACTGGAACAGAAACCGGGTTTTTTTACCATTGCTGTCCAGCAGATAAAATTTCATCGCCGGAAAACAGATAGCCAGCGGTATCCCTGGCAGCCCGGGCCCGGTACCCACATCCAGCACACAGAGGGGGTGGTTTTCATTTTTCTGCAGGGTCACAAAACGGCTATGAAGACTCAGACTGTCCAGAATATGGCGCGAAATCATCTGCAGCGGATCACGTACCGCAGACAGATTAAATGCCTTGTTCCACTTGTCCAGCAGCAATACATAAGCAACCAGCTGTTTGCACTGAGACGCATCTACCGACAAATCCATGTCATCCAGGCCCTGTTGCAGCCGGTTAAGAAGCCTGGCTTCTTGCATTACGGACTTCCTTCAATCTCGCAGTCAGGCGGTTTTTGAACTGCGCACAGCCTGATGTTTTTTCAGTTGGATAAGCAGTAATGAAACTGCCGCGGGTGTCATACCGGGTATTCGCGCGGCACGGGCGATCGAATCGGGCCTGGCCGCCAGCAACTTCTGTTTCAGCTCATTGGAAAGCCCATCCATTCTCTGGTAGTCAAGATCTGCAGGCAGGGCAGTATTTTCCTGACGCTTGAGTTTCCGGATGTCATCTTCCTGCCGGTTTATATAACCCTGATACTTCAGCTGAATCTCTACCTGTTCAGACACCTGGGGATCGATGGCCGGCATCGCGGCAGTGGTTTCGGACAGCAAATCAGCCAGTCGAGTGTAGGTGACTTCCGGTCTGGCCAGCAAATCAGACAGACTGTATTCGCGGGTTAATGGTTTTTCCAGCAGCGTGTTAATTGCATCAGCCTTATCGCTTGAGGGTTGCACCCACACCGATTTCAGTCGGGCGAGCTCCTGCGCAATACACGCCTGCTTGGTTGAGAACGCCGACCATCGCTTGTCATCAATCAGTCCCATCTGGCGACCAATTTCAGTCAGTCGCAAGTCTGCATTGTCTTCACGCAGCAACAGACGGTATTCGGCACGGCTGGTAAACATGCGATAGGGCTCTATTGTGCCCATACTGATCAGATCGTCCACCAACACACCAATGTATGCCTGATCACGTCGCGGACACCAGCTCTCCAGCCCCTGCGAAGCTCTGGCTGCGTTGATACCGGCCAGCAGACCCTGGGCAGCAGCCTCTTCATAACCCGTTGTACCGTTAATCTGACCGGCAAAATAGAGACCTTTGATAAACCGGGTTTCCAGTGAATATTGCAGTTCCCGGGGATCAAAGAAGTCGTATTCAATGGCGTAACCTGGGCGGGTTATGTGAGCATTCTCAAATCCGCGAATCTGCCTGACCATTTCGATCTGCACATCAAAGGGCAGACTCGTAGAGATGCCATTTGGATACAACTCATTGGTATTAAGCCCTTCAGGTTCAACAAACACCTGATGCGAGGTTTTGTCAGCAAAACGCATTACCTTATCTTCAATTGACGGGCAATATCGCGGTCCCACGCCCTCAATGACACCGGTATACATGGGCGAGCGGTCCAGTCCGGCGCGAATAATATCGTGACAGCGCTCGTTGGTAGCAGTAATAAAACAATCGATCTGCCGCGGATGATCAGACGCACTGCCCATAAACGACATTACCGGCATCGGTGTATCACCCGGCTGTGCCTGCATCACACTGAAATCAACTGACCTGGCGTCAATACGCGGTGGTGTACCGGTTTTTAACCGGCCAACGTTGAACGGTAATTCACGCAGGCGCTCTGCCAGACGGATCGAGGGAGGATCTCCGGCACGTCCGCCAGCCGTGTTTTCCAGCCCGATATGAATTTTTCCACCCAGAAAAGTACCCGTTGTCAGCACCACGGTCGGTGCAAAAAAGCGCACGCCCATCTGGGTGACGACCCCTTCAACCCGTTCTCCCTGAAGAATTAGATCATCAGCAGCCTGTTGAAATATATCCAGATTTTCCTGATTCTCGAGAATACTTCGGATTGCGGCCCGATACAGGGTCCGATCAGCCTGTGCCCGGGTAGCACGCACCGCGGGTCCCTTGCTGCTGTTGAGAACCCGAAACTGGATACCGGCCAGGTCAGTTGCTCTGGCCATTGCACCGCCCAGCGCATCAATTTCCCTGACCAGATGGCTTTTGCCAATACCGCCAATAGCCGGATTGCAGGACATTTGACCCAATGTTTCGATATTGTGCGTCAGCAGCAGAGTTTTGGCGCCCATTCGGGCAGCCGCCAGTGCGGCCTCGGTGCCGGCATGGCCGCCGCCGACCACGATCACTTCATATCGTTTGGAAAAATCCATACTCAATCCAGTGTCCGCACCAATTTGCTGCGGACATTAAAAGTTATTTCAAAAACGGGAGGTAAGTATAAGCCCTGAAACAGAAAATTAAAGGCCTGTGAGTGAAAATAATCCACAAGCAGTTTTTATTAACAAACGTAAGTATTAAATATAAATAGTTAGTTAGTTAATAGATAAAGACTTAATACTGTTAATACTAATGGTAAACCGATTTTCTGTTGAGAACCCTTAAAAAACTATTTAAATCATTGTCTTGCAAGCTGTATAAACCAGTTGGTAAACACTGTTGAAGCTGGGGTTGAACGGTACGCAAGCTGTGCAGAAGAGCCTTACTTGTCAACAGGCTAAAAATCGCACTTATTTTGTTAAAAAGTTATGCACAGAAATAGTATGGTTATACACAGATTTCAGGCATGTTACTGACAGACATTATTTTCCTATACAGAAGCTGGAAAAGATGCGCCCGAGCAGGTCGTCACTGGTAAACGTACCAGTAATTTCACCCAATCGCTGGTGAGCATGGCGAAGATCTTCCGCAACCAGTTCGGCAGCGCCATTATTATCGAGCTGCCAGTCTGCCTGCTGCAGGCACTGCCGGGTCTTGTCAAGTGCATCCAGATGTCGCCGACGTGCGATAAAGCCGCCTTCACCGGCCGGTTGAAAGCCCATGCAGTCTTTCAGATGCTGTTTAAGCAGGTCAACGCCCTGATTCTGTTTGGCCGACAATCTGATTATGCAGGCTGATCCACTATCAACTGCAGGTTCAAGCGTCGGCAGGTTGTCCAGCAGATCCACCTTGTTCTGAATTATGGTCAGCCGGGACGTGTCGAACGCGTCTTTGAGACGGGCAAAAATGGAGCTGTCCAGATAGGCAGCAAGATTGTCGTTATCAACGGTTTCCCGGGTGCTGTCAATCATCAGCAGGACACGATCAGCCTGCTCGATAGCAAGCATTGCGCGCCGTATACCTTCCTGTTCAACCGGGTCAGTACTGTCCCTGAGTCCTGCTGTGTCGGTGATGTGCAGTGGCATGCCATCAATATTGATCTTTTCGCTGAGCACATCTCGGGTGGTGCCTTCAATGTCAGTCACAATGGCACTGTCTTTACCTGCCAGGGCATTCAGCAGACTGGATTTACCCGCATTTGGTTTGCCGGCAATGACAACGGCCATGCCCTCACGAATCAATGCCCCCTGCTTCGCCTGGGCGATGACAGCGTCCAGCTGATTGATGATGTCTTTGAGTTTTTCACTGACCCTGCCTTCGCTGAGGAAATCAATTTCCTCGTCGGTAAAGTCAATCGCTGCTTCCAGGTAGACACGCAAATTGATGATGGCGTCAGCCAGATGTCCGATCAGTCTGGAGAATTCACCCTGCAGTGTCCGCAATGCGCTGCGGGCAGCCTCAGCAGAGCTGGAGTCAATAAGATCAGCGATGGCCTCAGCCTGTGCAAGATCCATTTTGTCATTGAGGAACGCACGCTCAGAGAACTCACCGGGCCTTGCCAGTCGGGCACCGGCCTGCAACAGGTTCTGCAGTAGTGCATCAAGCACATAAAACCCCCCATGTCCCTGCAACTCCAGAACATCTTCACCAGTAAATGAGTGAGGCCCGGGGAAAAACAGCGCAATACCCTGATCCAGCAGCTGACCGTCTGTCCCGTAGAAAGGGCAGTAATGTGCGTGACGGGGGGTGGGAGTGAATTTAAGTAACTGTTGGGCAAGTGTCTGGCAGGCGGGTCCTGATATTCTGACGATACCCACACCACTGCGCCCTGGTGGTGTGGCTATCGCACAGATCGTATCAGTGTCCGATGCGCTCAGCATGATGTTCAGCTCTTGGCAGCTTCCCTGGCAGCATAGTCAGCGTCAATTTTACGCGTGATATACCACTGCTGGGCGATGCCAAGTACGCTGTTGGCCAGCCAGTAAAGTACCAGCCCGGCGGGGAACCACAGGAAAAAGATGGTCATCACAATGGGCATGAATTTCATGATCTTGGCCTGGGTCGGATCCTGAGGCGTTGGATTCAGCATGAACTGCACGTACATTGAGGCGCCCATCAGCAGAGGCAATACAAAGAAAGGATCCATAACTGACAGGTCATTGATCCACAAAATAAAGGGCGCATGACGTAACTCGACGCCTTCCAGCAGCACCCAGTAAAGAGCGATGAACACCGGCATTTGCACCAACATAGGCAGACAGCCACCAAATGGATTAATTTTTTCTTTTTTATAGAGCTCCATGGTGGCTTTCTGAAGCTTCATTTTGTCGTCGCCGTAGCGCTCTTTCAGCTGGTTCATTTTCGGCATCACACGACGCATATTGGCCATGGAGCGATAGCTGGTAGCAGACAGTTTAAAGAAGACGGCCTTCACAAAAACGGTTAACAGCAAAATGGACCACCCGAAGTTGCCGATCACACTGTTGATTTGTGTCAGCAGCCAGTGAATGGGTGATGCGATAAACCACAGCCAGCCATAATCAATGGTCCGGTCAAGCCATTGCGCGACCTCTTTTAACCGGTACTGATCTTTGGGGCCGGCGTAAAAAGCCAGCTCGCGTGATCCCTGGCTGTTGGCAGGCACAACAAACTCGGTGCTGGTAAAGCCGCCGATGTATTCATTCTGAGCGTTGCGTCTGAAGGAAAAGCTATTGCGTGTATCGGCTGGCGGAACAAATACGGAGATAAAGTAATGCTGACTGAAGGCTACCCAGCCACCCTCAAGCTCATGGGCGGGTCGACCGCTGTCTATATCACCAAATGGGATTTTTACGTAGTTGTCATCGGTTGCCGTGGTTGCGAAACCAAGAAAGCTGGACATGCCAAACGCACTGCCCTGAGTTGGATCCTGATAGTTTCCACGCTTGATCTGGCCAAAAAGATTGGCTTGCCAGGCAGAATCAGTTGAGTTGTTTATATCGTAGGCAATGTTTATCAGGTAATCGCTACGATTAAATGTGTAGCGCTTGGTTATCTGAACACCGTTTGCATCAGTAAAGGATAAATTTACGTTAAGTGAGTTTTGTCCGGGCGCCATTTCAAACTCGCTGGCCGTTGCCGAATATACAGGGCGTTCGGTTCCATCAATACCATTTCGGCCGATAAGCCCACTCTGGGCGACGTAGTTTCTCAGGGATCCGGACTCCAGCAGGACAAACGGTTCATCCGGTGTATCGATCCGTGTTGCGTGCAGCGGTAGCGAGACAGCAACAATATCTCCGCCTGTGCGATCAATTGTTACATTGAGCACGTCTGTTCTGACTGTAATCAGGGTGTCGGAATTCAGGCCTGAGGATGAAGCGGTTACTGCCGGTGTTGCAGTGGAAACTACAGGAATATCATCAGCAATTGACTGCGCTTGAGACGGTGCGGGAATATCACCGGCGGTTTGCTCCAGCGGGATATCACCAGAGGCAACGTCTGTTGTCTGGACTGTGTTATAGCGGGTATCAGAAGGCGGATAGTCTTCCTGCCAGGCGAGCAACAGTAGATAACTGACAGCGGCCAGTCCGGCCAGAATTGCGTATTTGATGTAATCCATGTGCGAATACTACTTATTGGTTGATGACGTTTCGACGTCTGAATGAATGTGACACCCGGGAACCGGATCATAACCGCCGGGATGCCAGGGGTGACAGCGAAGAATTCGTTTGGCGCCCATCAGACAGCCCTTCAGCAGACCGTGAGTGGAGATGGCGTCTTGAGTGTAATGTGAGCAGGAGGGGTAAAAACGACATTGATTGCCGATCAGCAGACTGAGGGTACACTGGTATAGGGAGATCAGCTTGATTACAAACTTTGCCAGCATGTTAGGTTACCCGTTATCGTGCGGCCTGGCGGTTGCGTCGTCGGATAATATCCTGCCACAGTTTTTCCAGTAACTGTGTGACAGCCGGATTATCCAGCTGTTCAAGGCCACGTCGCGCCAGAATAACGATATCCAGCCCTGTGAGCAAATGTTGATTGTGTCGAAACGATTCACGGATCAGTCGTTTGACGCGATTTCTTTGCACTGCCAGACGAAGGCTTTTTTTGGCGATAACCAATCCCAGTCGGGGATCGGATTGACCGTTTTCTATCGACAGAATCAGAAACTGGGAACAGGATGCCTTGAATTGCGCCTGGTCAAAAACAGTTTTGTAGTCAGAAGCAGTCAGGAGCCGCAGTTTCCTGCCAAAGGCATGCCCGGTCACAAGCGGCTCGGGAATAATATGGATCAGGCAGACAGTTTTGCACGGCCCCGTGCACGACGACGCTTGATTACCAGACGACCACCACGGGTAGCCATGCGGGCTCTGAAGCCGTGAGTACGAGCGCGCTTGATCAGGCTGGGTTGGAAAGTTCTTTTCATAATGGCAGTCCAGGAAATCTAAGTAGAAAGCGTAATCAGGAGAACTCATTGCTGAGTTATCCACATAAATTAAAGAGCGCGAATTTTATATACTTTCACAGCCCTATGCAAGGCCTTTATAGTTACATTACGGGCAGTTAACCGGCAACATCAGGGCCTGTGGCACTGAATTCTGTTATACCCTGTTAGACACAAGTTATCCACAGGATATCCTGTGTATAAAAATAGGAGAAATAACAACATTGCAATTCAGTTTAACCCTGTATTTGTCAGAGAGAGCTCCATAAGTTATTGAGATTAAAGTAATATATACAGCTCCAATTACCTGCAATTTTTGGCTTGCGAGTGTGGATAAGTACGTTGCGGCACTGTAGAATTCTTTGCCATAGAAAAGTTTTCCCATTTACAATAACAGACTACAGGGTAGTGAAAGTCGTGGTTTTAGCAACTTGGCAACAGTGTATAGACCATCTTAAGGATGAGTTACCTTCCCAACAATTTAATACCTGGATAAGACCTCTGCGGGCGGAACCGGCCCCTGGCGGCCTGATCCTGTTTGCTCCCAACAGGTTCGTTCAGGGCTGGGTAAGGGAAAAGTTTCAGGGTCGTATCAGTGAGTTATTGCAGCATCTGAACGGGGGCGCGACGGTCGGCGTTAACGTGGAGGTTGGTGAAGCAGCAGTAATGCAAAAAAGTGCTGCAGAACAAGCATCAGAGCCCTCACGTATCAATGGTCAGCAACAGCAGAAAGAGTTTGCTGACAGCTCGATGGCACTTGGCCGGGCCACCGGGTCAGCAATCAAACATACGGGCGTAATTCCCGCGGCGAATGCAACTCATATAAACCAGCATCAGACAAGATCGTCACAAGGTGCGCCGGTGGGTTTGCTGGACGGCAATGCACTGACCGGCAGCGGCGGCAACCCAATAAGTGCCGAGATGGATCTGCGGGACCATCTGTCACCTGCACAATCAAAAATGCAGCGCAAGCCTGCCAGAAACATGGAGCTCATAATTGAAGGGAAGCTCAGACACAAGGGTTCACTGAATCCTGAAAACACATTTGAGAATTTTATCGAAGGCAAGTCCAACCAGTTGGCTCGTGCTGCAGCGATGCAGGTAGCGGAGAACCCCGGTGGCGCGTACAACCCACTTTTTATATATGGCGGTGTCGGGCTTGGTAAAACGCACCTTATGCATGCCATTGGCAATTACATGGTTGCGCGCAATCCAAAAGCCAAAGTAGTCTATCTGCATTCGGAGACCTTTGTGGCAACAATGGTTACTGCCTTGCAGCTTAATGCGATAAATGAGTTCAAGCGCTACTACCGGTCTGTTGATGCGTTGCTGATTGACGATATTCAGTTTTTTGCAGGTAAGGAGCGGTCGCAGGAAGAGTTTTTCCATACGTTTAACGCACTGCTGGAGGGTGGTCAGCAGATTATTCTGACCAGTGATAGATATCACAAGGAAATCAATGGGTTAGAGGAGAGGTTGAAGTCGCGCTTCGGTTGGGGCCTGAGTGTCGCGGTAGAACCGCCGGAACTGGAAACTCGTGCAGCTATTCTTATCAATAAAGCAGCTCAAAGTAATGTAGAGTTGCCTGGCGATGCGGCGATGTTTATTGCTCAGCGTCTTCGGTCCCATGTCAGGGAGCTTGAAGGTGCACTCAAGAAGGTAATGATTCACGCGAACTTTGTCGGACGCCCTATTGATCTGGACCTTGTCAGGGAAGCGTTAAGGGACCTGTTTGCGCTTCACGATAAATTGGTTTCCATAGATAATATCCAACGATCTGTGGCAGAGTATTTCAAGATCAAGATGTCTGATATGTTGTCCAAGCGTCGCAATCGCTCAGTGGCCCGACCCCGGCAGATCGCCATGTGTCTGTCCAAGGAGTTGACCAATCATAGTTTACCGGAGATTGGTGATGCGTTTGGTGGTCGGGATCATACGACAGTGTTGCATGCCTGTAAGCAAATTAAGAAGCTGCGCGGGATATCGCAGGACCTGTCAGAAGACTACAATAACCTCTTGAGGGCGCTGGCGACCTGATTGCCATACAAACCCTGAACATTCAATCGAGTTAGAGCTGAGATCGGACTATGCAATTTACTATTACCAGGGATGCGATACTTAAACCGCTACAATTGGCTGCCGGCGTGGTTGAACGCAGGCATACCCTCCCCGTGCTGGCGAACGTACTGTTAACGCTGAAAGACGATTTGCTGGAGATAACCGGCACGGATCTGGAAGTTGAGTTGATCGGACGGGTTCGGGTAAACAGCGGTAGTCGTCCGGGTGAAATCACTGTACCAGGTCGGAAGTTGCTGGATATCTGTAAATCCTTGCCCGATGATGCTGTGCTTGATTTTTTGCTGGAGGATGGCAAGTTTGTAATAAAGGCAGGACGAAGCCGGTTTACGCTGGCTACCCTGCCGGCAACAGATTTCCCGGTTACCGTTGATGAGCCGGGCACGTTTGAGCTGAATATCAGCAGAAGCGAGTTGAAGTCGTTGATAGACTCTTGTGCGTTTGCCATGGCGCAGCAGGATGTTCGTTACTATTTAAATGGAATGCTGTTCGAACTCGGCCAGTCCTGGTTTAGGGTTGTTGCAACAGATGGGCATCGACTGGCCATGCACACGACCGGTGTGGCATCCAATGTTGAGGAAACGCAGCAGATTATTGTTCCCAGAAAGGGCGTGCTTGAGTTTTCCCGCTTGCTCGCGGAACCAGGTGAGGATGATTTGACGCTGTTGTTTGGTGCCAGTCATATTCGTGCGAGACTCAAGGACTTTACCTTTACCTCCAAATTGGTAGACGGCAAATTTCCTGACTATCAGCGTGTTCTTCCCAAAGGTGGCGACAAATTTGTTGTTGGGGAAAAAACAGCTCTGCGACAGGCGTTCAACCGGGCATCAATTCTGTCGAATGAAAAATACCGCGGCGTACACCTGCAGTTATCAATAGACGAGTTGCGCGTGGTTGCCAACAATCCGGAGCAGGAAGAAGCTGAAGATATGGTTGCTGTTGAGTACCAGGGCGACCCGCTCGAAATCGGTTTTAATGTCAGCTATTTGATGGACGTACTCAATGTGCTGGACAGTGACAAGGTCAGATTCACGCTGGCTGACTCAAACAGTAGTGCCCTGGTGGAAGCCCTTTCTCCGGCTGATGCACTCTATGTTGTTATGCCGATGCGGCTGTGACCCGCATCAAGTCCTGAATGGCCATTATCAATCGGCTGCTTGTCGATCGCTTTCGTAACCTGGAGGCGATCGATATCCAGCCTTCCCCCGGATTCAATCTTGTCTTTGGCAGCAATGGCAGCGGTAAAACCAGTCTGCTGGAGTCAATTCATGTGCTTAGCGTGGGCAAGTCCTTTCGCACACATAAAACGGGTCCGCTCATTCGCGCGAGTGAGAGTGACTTTGTGCTGTTTGCCGGTCTTGGGGAGAGTGGTGGCGCCGGGGTTTCAAAATCCCGCAATGGGAAAACTGAGCTGCGCCTGTTCGGAGAGCAGCAGTCCAATTGGCAATCCGTTGCAGAACTTCTTCCCTTGCAGGTTATAAATTCAGATAGCTTTGCACTGCTGGATGGCGGCGCCAAGGGTCGGCGCCGATTTATGGACTGGGCGATGTTCCACGTGGAACATTCCTTTATTGAGCGATGGCGCGCCTATCGCCGCTGTGTCGCCCAAAGAAACTCATTGCTTAAGCGTGGTAGCACAGGGCCGGTAATTGACCAGCTTTCGGTTTGGGAAAAGGAGCTAGCGTCCCTTGGGGAATCTATTCATCTGGATCGCAAAAAGCTATTCGAGAACTACCTGCCCTTTTTCCATGCCCTGGTTGCTGAGTTACTTCCCGACATGACAGTTGGGCTCGAATATAGACCGGGCTGGGATGTCGAGAGAGATCTGCATTCACTCCTTGTTGAGACAAGGGATCGGGATGTTCGTTATGGCATGACACTCAGTGGCCCTCACCGAGGGGATTTTGTTTTGTTGGTAGATGGTGCTGCGGCGTCCGAAGTACTGAGTCGGGGACAGACCAAGATACTGGTTTGTGCACTTAAAATTGCAGCAGGCAAGCTTCTGCAGCAGCACTATGCAGCGCGCAACGAGAACTACTATTGCATGTATCTTGTTGATGACCTTGCTGCTGAACTAGATATTGGCGGCCGGACAAAAATTATTCAATTGCTCAGAGATTCGGGTGCTCAGTGCTTCTTTAGTGCCATTCAGATTACGGATTTACCCTTGGTTGGAGAAATAACTGAGACTTCAGGAAAGTTCCACGTGGAACATGGTAAAATACACCCAGCATGAAACAGTAAACGCGGAGAAAAAAATGGCTACGGAATCAATCTACGATTCGTCAAGTATCAAAGTTCTTAAGGGTCTTGACGCGGTTCGTAAACGCCCAGGGATGTATATTGGCGACACAGAGGATGGCACCGGCTTGCATCACATGGTGTTTGAACTCGTGGACAACTCTATTGACGAGGCTCTGGCAGGACACTGTGATGAGGTTGTTGTTGTTGTGCATGTAGGCGAAGGCATCAGCGTATCAGACAACGGCCGGGGCATTCCGACAGAAATGCACTCTGAGGGTGTTTCGGCGGCAGAAGTTATCATGACCGTCCTGCACGCCGGTGGTAAGTTCGATGACAATAGCTATAAGGTATCTGGCGGACTCCACGGCGTTGGTGTTTCGGTAGTAAATGCCCTGTCGGAAGAACTGAAACTTACCATTCGAAGAGGCGGGAAGGTTTATGAGCAGTACTATGCCCATGGCGTTCCCCAGGCGCCTCTCAAGGTCGTGGGCGAAACCAGCATTACTGGCACAGAAACCTTCTTTAAACCCTCTGACCAGACATTTAAGAATATAGAGTTTCACTACGACATCCTGGCCAAGAAGCTGAGAGAGCTCGCCTTTCTGAACGCCGGCGTTACGATCAAGCTAAAAGACGAGCGCAGCGGCAAAGAAGATACCTACAAGTACGAGGGAGGTCTGAGGGCTTTTGTTGAATACCTGAACACCAATAAAACCCCCATCAATAAAATTTTCCACTTCCAGGCAGACCGGCCGGATGATGGCATCTCGGTAGAGGTTGCCATGCAATGGAATGACACATACCAGGAGAATATTTTTCCCTACACGAACAATATTCCCCAGCGCGACGGCGGAACGCATATGGCAGGCTTCCGAAGCGCACTGACACGTGTGTTAAAGACCTATATAGACAAGGAGGTTGCTGCCAAGAAAGGCAAGGAAGTGACAACGACAGGCGATGATGCACGCGAGGGTCTGACAGCCGTGGTGTCAGTCAAGGTACCAGACCCGAAGTTTTCTTCACAAACCAAGGACAAGCTGGTTTCTTCGGAAGTAAAAGTCGCCGTTGAACAGGAGATGGTGTCGTACTTCACTGACTTTCTGCTGGAAAACCCGGGCGAGGCCAAGCAGATTGTAGGAAAAATGATCGACGCAGCCCGCGCGCGGGAGGCAGCCCGCAAAGCTAGAGAGATGACCCGCCGAAAAGGCGCCCTGGACATGGCGGGCTTGCCGGGCAAACTGGCGGACTGCCAGGAAAAGGATCCTGCATTATCTGAACTGTATATTGTGGAGGGTGACTCTGCGGGTGGATCAGCCAAGCAAGGGCGGAACAGGAAAAATCAGGCGATTCTGCCGCTGAAGGGTAAAATCCTCAATGTGGAAAAGGCCCGCTTCGACAAAATGCTCAGTTCAGCGGAAATCGGTACTCTGATCAAGGCGCTTGGTTGTGGCATTGGTAAGGACGAGTTTTCAGCAGACAGTTTGCGATACCACCGTATTATCATCATGACGGATGCGGACGTCGACGGTTCACACATTCGTACCCTGCTTCTCACCTTCTTCTTCCGGCAAATGCGGGAGTTGGTAGATCGTGGCTATATTTATATTGCCCAGCCGCCTCTGTACAAGGTGCGCAAGGGTAAGCACGAACAATACCTCAAAGATGATGATGCATTGGCGCTGTATCAGACACAAATAGCACTGGATGGCGCGAGTCTGCACGTTAACAAGGACGCACCCGCTATCGCTGGGGATGCCCTGGAAGCGATGGTCAAGCAGTACAATACGACGCATGCCATGATCAAACGCCTGCAGCGGCTATATCCGGCAGAAATTCTTGAGGCCATGATATTCACACCAGTCCTGCTGCCGGAAGCATTTACAGAAGCGGCCGTTAACGAGTGGCTGGTAGAGCTTCACAAACAGCTTGAGAAGATTCACCCCAAAACTGCACTGGCCTATGAAATGCGCGCGTACGAAGACCCCGAGCGGCATGTATTCCTGCCTGAAGTTCGTCACAGCCTGCATGGCCTGATTCGGGATTACAAGTTCAGCAAGGACTTCTTTGGATCCGGTGAGTACCGGGCGCTAAACCGCCTGGGCGTTATGCTTGATGGCCTGATTGAGGCTGGCGCATATGTCCAGAGAGGCGAAAAAACCAAAGAAATTCAAACGTTTACAGAGGCTTTGGCCTGGTTAACCGATGATGCGATGAAAGGCCACTATCTGCAGCGATATAAAGGACTGGGTGAAATGAACCCGAGCCAGCTCTGGGAAACAACCATGGATCCGGAAAGCCGGCGCATGCTGCAGGTGACGATTGAAGACGCAATCAGTGCTGACCAGTTGTTCACGACATTGATGGGTGATCACGTTGAACCTCGGCGGGAGTTTATCGAGTCAAACGCATTGGCTGTGCAGAATCTGGATATCTAGGTACTTATACAACAGAGCGGGGCCAGCAATCAGGCCAGCCCCACCCTGTGTTTGTTTTCCTCCACCCACGCACTGAATTCTGCTGCGACCTCTTTTGAGGTTTTGCCGCTGACAGAAATCTCTTCCCCGATCAGCACATCAATTTGTCCCGGCTGTTTGAGCGTTGTTCCGGCAGGCCATCTGAATCCGGCATTGTGCAGCACCGGCAGTAGTGGTGTACCGGTAGCAACGGCGAGTTGAGCGCCGCCACGAGAGAACTTTCCCAAGGTTCCGGGCGCCGCCCGGGTGCCCTCCGGAAACACCAGAATAGACAGACCATCCTCAATTCTCGTGGCACCCTGTGTAAGCAAGGACTTGCTAGCTTCACGAGGCTTGCTACGATCTATGGCGATGGGTTGCTGCAGACGGATTGCCCAGCCCCAAAACGGGATCTCCAGCAGCTCCTGTTTTATGATTGGACACACAGGCGTAAATTGCTGATAAAGAAAAATGGTTTCCCAGGTTGACTGGTGGTTGCTGACCACAACCACAGGATGGGCGGGCAGATTGTCGGCACCGGTTACCTGGTGGCGGATACCACAGGTAATGCGTAACCATGCGAGCACCAGTCGACACCACAGGGCATAAAGATAGAATCGGCGTTTTGGCGGCAATAACCAGAATAGCGCAATAACCAGGCTGGATATTATAAATGTCAGCGCGGCATATCCAATGGTGAACAATGTTGAACGTATTTTATTAATCATGCGAAAGCACTACAGTTGTGTCTGCAAACAAAAAGATGATGGTTTATTTATATCCGGCGCCGAGCATGCCGGGTTTGGTGCTGAAATGTCCTTCGAGCCAGGCATCAGCAAACGCCGCCAGATTCGGGTAAACCAGACAGTCTGAAAACGGCGCCGCCAGGCCGCCGGCCAATGTTGATTCTCCCTTGCCGCTGCGAACCAGCACGGGCAAACACGCTGTTGCACTGGCTGCCTGCAGGTCTCGCAGACTATCACCAACAAAAGGCACGCCCTCCAGGGATGATGCAAACTCTGCACTGATGCGGTCTATCAGGCCGGGTTCCGGTTTGCGGCAAAAACAGCCATCTTCAGGACCGTGCGGGCAATAGAAAAAACCCGCGATCATTCCACCAGACTCCTCAACCAGATCTGCCAGATATTGATGAATATGTGCCAGCGTGTATTCATCCAGTAATCCGCGGGCGATGCCCGACTGGTTGGTCGCCACTACAACGGTATAACCCGCCTTGCTCAACCGGCAGATGGCGTCAATGCTTCCGGGAATGGGCACACACTCGTCCACGGATTTAACAAACGCATCAGAATCCTCGTTTATCACGCCATCACGATCCAGGATGATGAGCTTGGTGTCAGAAGCCTGCGCCATTTATAAGTCTTTCCCTACCCAGATCGATCAGCTGCGGTGCAGACAGGAAATGTCAGCAACCTGCAGGAACAGATTGCGCAACCGGGCGAGCAACGCCAGACGATTTTCTTTTACCGCTTCATCTTCGACCATCACCATGACTTGTTCAAAGAACTCGTCAACGACGGGTCGCATCATGGCCAGCTTCTCCAGCCCGATGGTGTAATCGCGGCTCCCGAACAACGGGGTAACGATTGCAGACATATCATCAACAGCAGTCGCCAGTGCCTTTTCTGCCGGTTCACTAAACAGGTCTTCTCGCACAGATTCAGGTACAGCGGCCCCGTATTTCTGAAGAATGTTGGACACGCGTTTGTTGGCGGCCGCCAGCGCGTCACTTTCAGGTAGCTGGGCAAACCGGTTTACTGCAGTGACTCTTAATGCAAGGTCAAGCGGCTTAACCGGTTTGAGTTCCATGACCGACTGGAATACTTCGGCGCTCACGCCCTCGGCCTGATACCAGGCACGGAAGCGCTCCAGCATGAACTCGAATACCTGCCCGGCTGTGTTATCGGGAACGGCAACACCCTGGTTACGCAGGTTTTGCAGAGCGTGTTCGATAGCTGCTGCCAGATCCAGATCCAGTGACTTTTCCACCAGAATGCGCAACACGCCCAACGCAGCACGGCGCAGTGCGAACGGATCCTTGGACCCGGTGGGCGGCTGACCAATGGCAAAAAGTCCACAAATGGTATCCAGCTTTTCCGCAATGGCCAGCACGGCTCCGGCTTCTCCGGCGGGCAGTGCGTCACCGGCAAACCGAGGCAGGTATTGTTCTGTGATAGCACGGGCAACCTCGCCGGGTTCACCGTCGTGCAGGGCGTAATAATATCCCATGGTTCCCTGTAGCTCAGGAAACTCTGCCACCATATGCGTAACCAGGTCGCACTTGGCAAGAAGTGCGGCACGCTCGCAAGGTGCAGGGTCTGTACCGAGTACACGGGCAATGGACATGGCCAGCTCAGCTACCCGGAGTGATTTTTGTTCTACGGTGCCCAACTGTTGCTGAAATACAATATTTCCGAGTTGCGGCAGCCTTGACGCAAGGGACTGTTTGCGGTCGGAATCATAAAAGAAGGCAGCATCTGCCAGGCGCGGACGAATGACACGCTCATTCCCTGCAATAACCTGGGACGGGTCTTTGCTCGCCAGGTTTGCAACAGCTATAAAATTGGGCAGCATCTTGCCATCGCGGTCCAACACATAAAAAGTCTTTTGGTGATTCTTCATTGAAGAAACCAGTGCCTCAGGCGGTACGTTTAAAAACGCATCGTCAAACCGGCCAGTCAATGCAACCGGCCATTCCACCATGCTGGTGACCTCCTCAAGCAGGTCCGCATCAATCATGACGTTGGCATTGAGCGCAGTACCCTGGGCAAGCACCAATTGTTCAACAGCATCCTTTCGAGTGTTGTAATCAGCAATCACATGGCCGGGGTCGAGCAACTGTTGCTCATAACTGAGCGGTGATTCAATACTCAGTGGCGCAGGGCAATGAAAACGGTGGCCGCGGGATAGCCGGCCACTTTGGATACCAAAGAGCTCGGCATCTACAATATCATCGCCAAACAACATTACCAGCCAGTAGACAGGTCGGACAAATTCATCCCGGGTGCTGCCCCAACGCATTTTGCGGGGGATAGGCAGTTTTCCCAGTGAGGTCTGCACAATGCCGGGCAACAAGCCGTTGGTGTCAGCACCATGCTGCACAGCGCGATAAACAAGTTTTTCAACGCCGTCTTTTAGCTCACGGTCCAGCTCGGACACTTCCACACCGCAGCCGCGGGCGAACCCTTTGGCAGCCGGGGTCGGGTTGCCCTCTTTGTCAAAGGCCGCCGTAACCGCAGGGCCAAACTTTTCCTGCTGCATATCCTGCTGGCGGGTAGCGAGCTGCTCCACACGCACGGCAAGTCGGCGTGGACTCGCAAAGGGCACAATGCGGGCGTATGCCAGGCCGGCACTGTCAAGACCGGACCTGATGCCGGCGGTAAACGCTTCGGACAATCCGCGCAGGGCTTTGGGTGGCAATTCGGCGCACCCTACTTCAACTAAAAAATCTTTTACTGTCATGGTAATCGGTCTGGCTGCCTGGTTAAGTGATTAAGCATTTAATGCTGCCGAACGCAGCGGCTCGGGTGCCAACGGGAAGCCGAGTTTGCGACGGGTTTCGTAGTAGGTCTCCGCGACCTGGCGCGACAGAGTACGAACCCGCAGAATAAACCGTTGCCTCTCTGTCACCGAGATCGCCTGCCGGGCGTCCAGCAGATTGAAATAGTGTGATGCCTTTAGCACCTGTTCGTATGCCGGTAGCGGCAAACCTTTTTCAATCAGTGCCGTACATGCAGACTCACATTCGTCAAAATTTCTGAACAGGGCATCGACATTGGCGTGTTCAAAATTGTAGGCTGACATTTCAACTTCGTTCTGGTGAAATACATCGCCGTAGGTCACCACGCCATCCGGACCGTCAGTCCAGACCAGATCATAGATACTGTCGACACCCTGCAAATACATTGCAATCCGCTCAAGTCCGTAGGTGATCTCACCGCTGACCGGAAAACACTCCAGGCCACCAACCTGTTGGAAGTAGGTGAACTGCGTTACTTCCATGCCATTGAGCCAGACTTCCCAGCCAAGTCCCCAGGCCCCCAGTGTCGGTGATTCCCAGTTATCTTCCACAAAACGGATATCATGTACACTCGGGTCTATTCCAAGGTGCTGCAGTGATGCAATATACAGATCCTGAATGTCAGGCGGAGATGGTTTCAGAATGACCTGAAACTGATAATAATGTTGCAGACGGTTAGGATTGTCACCGTATCGACCATCAGTCGGGCGGCGGCTTGGCTGCACATACGCGGTTCGCCAGCTTTCCGGGCCAATAGAACGTAAAAATGTGGCGGGATGAAACGTGCCGGCACCAACTTCCAGATCCAGCGGTTGCAGCACCACACAACCCTGTTTCGCCCAGAACTCCTGTAGCGCCAGAATCAGACCCTGAAAAGTTTTTGCATCGGCAATAGCCGGAGATTGCGCGGACAAGACTTACTCCAGTGTTAAACGGTTGAAAAGCCGCAATTATGCGGGATTAGGCAGTTAATATCCACTGCGCTAAAATGAGCGCCTTCAGGAAAACCAGTGCAAGAGGCCAGACCCATCGATACGTTTACAAGCTTGCTGATAAAAGGATCGCTGCGCATCCTTTCATGGATTCCGCTAAGCGCACTGCACCTGATGGCAGAAGGTCTGGGTGCCCTGGTGTATCTGTTGCCCACGGGCACGCGGCGAATCACCTTGATAAATCTGGCCAGGGTGTTCCCCGATATGCCGGCCTCACAACGCCGGCATCTGGCCCGTCGCAGCATTCAGGAGACCATCAAGACCGGTCTGGAGCTTGGTCATGTCTGGTACGGGTCGCTTGAAAACATTCTTGGCAGGATAGTCCAGGTGACCGGTCGCGAATATATTGACCAGGCCCGCGCCGACGGTAAGGGTGTTATCTATGCTGCCCCGCACCTTGGCAGTTGGGAAGTCCTGGGAATGTATGTCTCTACGCTGGCACCCATCACTACATTATACAAACCGCCCAAGATTAAAGGTCTGAATCAGATAATCGCCGCTTCACGAGCCAGAGCCGGGGCTGAGCTGGTAGCAACGGACCGCCATGGCGTAGTCCGGTTAACCAGGGCGTTACTGCAGGGTGGGTCCACCGGCATACTGCCAGATCAGCAGCCACGGGCGGCCGGAGGGGTATTTGCGCCCTTTTTTGGCATCCCTGCTTACACAATGACGTTACTGCCCAAACTGGCAACAAAAACCGGTGCGGTGGTGCTGCTTGCCTATGCCGAACGTCTGCCCAGGGGGCGAGGATATCGTATTGTGTTCCGACCGGCAGATGATGGTATCGACGACACAGATCTGGGCAGGGCAGCGACTGCACTGAATCACTCGGTGGAGCAATGTGTCAGAGCGCTGCCTGAGCAATACCAGTGGGAGTACAAACGTTTTCGCAAACGCCCTGATGACTCGGAGCCTGGTTTCTATGATTAAAAACCTGACGCGATGAGCACAGCCAGCCTGACGGAAAGAACATGTCCGGTCAGCGGCGCCAGAACATCGGCATGAACAGCACCAGCAAGGTAAAAATCTCCAGCCGGCCCAATATCATGGCAAGGCATAATACCCATTTGGCAGGGTCGGAAATGTCAGCGTAGTTGGCGGCCACCCCTTCCAGGCCAGGGCCAAGATTATTCAGGCAGGCACCCACTGCGCTGAAAGCGGTAAGTACCTCCATGCCCATGGCCAGCAGCATGATCAGGAGCACCATATATACCATCACGTAAACCGCAAAAAACCCCCACACGGATTCGATGATACGATCCGGTACCATGTTGCGGCCCAGTTTCACGGTGATGACGGCATTGGGGTGAATAAGGCGCTTGATCTCGCGTATGCCCTGTTTGAAAATCAAGAGTATGCGGATCACCTTCATGCCGCCACCGGTTGATCCTGCGCAGGCACCGATAATCGACGCATAGATCAACAGATACGGCAGCGCATAAGGCCAGGAATTAAAGTCAGCGGTTGCAAAGCCGGTCGTCGTTGCAATCGATACGGTCTGAAACAGGCCATGCACAATCGCGTTCTGGATATCGTAGGTTTCCGTCAGATACAGCACAATCACAGTAAACAGTGCGACACATGTCAGAATGGCGGTATAAAATTTTGTTTCGGGATCGCGTAGGTACTGCGATACGCTGCGGCGCTGCCAGGCGGTGAAATGCAGGGCAAAATTCATTCCGGCAATAAACATGAAAAATACTGCAAGCAGATTGATGGTGTTGCTGTTGAAGTAACCCATGCTGGCGTCGTGGGTTGAAAAACCGCCAATGGCAACGGTAGTGAAACTGTGGCAGATGGCGTCAAACAGACTCATGCCTGCCGCCCAATAAGAGAGTGCACAAACAACCGTGAGCCCGAGGTAGATATACCAGAGTGCTTTTGCAGTTTCTGCCAGGCGTGGCACCAGGTTGTCATTCTTTACCGGGCCGGGACTTTCCGCCCGGTATAGCTGCATACCACCGATGCCGAGCATGGGGAGCACTGCTACAGCCAGAGCAACAATACCCATGCCACCCAGCCACTGCAGCTGTGCGCGATAAAACAGAATGGATTTGGGTAGCAGGTCGAGACCGGTAATGACGGTGGCACCCGTTGTGGTCAGGCCCGAAAACGATTCAAACACGGAATCGGTTACGGACAAACTCACATCCGCTGAAAATAGAAAAGGCAATGCACCAAACGTGCTGAGTACAGTCCAGAACAGGGTGACAACCAGAAAACCATCACGGGTGCGCATTTCCTTTTTCGAGCGCCAGGTCAGCAGCCACAGCACAAACCCGGTCACCACGCCGATCAGCAGCGACGTCATGAACGAGCCAATTTCACCATCACCGTAGATAAATGACACGAGCATTGACGGCAGATTTGCGAGCACGCTGAACAGCATCAGCAGAACACCAAGAATGCGGGCAACAACGGAAAAATGCATGAGGTCGGTTCAGCTCCGCATCAGAAGAAGGTAAATGCAACGGCAAACAGGCGCTCTACTTCCGGGATACGCTTTTTGTCCGTAAGGAATAATATGACATGATCTTCCGCCTCGATAACAATGTCATCGTGGGCAATCAGTACTTCATTGTCCCGCACGATCGCGCCGATGGTTGTGCCCGGGGGCAGTTCGATATCCTCCAGCGCCCGACCCACCACCTTGGAGGAATGGCTGTCGCCATGCGCGATAGCCTCCATAGCTTCTGCTGCTCCACGACGAAGTGAGTGCACATTAACAATATCGCCACGGCGAATATGCGTCAGCAGACTGCCAATGGATGCCTGTTGCGGAGAGATGGCGATATCGATTTCTCCACCCTGCACCAGATCCACATAGGCCGGATTATTGATCAGGCACATGACTTTGCGTGCACCAAGCCGCTTGGCCAGCAGTGACGACATAATGTTGGCTTCATCGTCATTGGTCAGAGCCAGGAACACATCAGTATCTGCAATGCCCTCCTCCTGCAGCAGCTGCTTGTCGGATGACATCCCGTTAAGCACCACAGCCTTGTTCAGGTATTCGGCCAGATATTCACAGCGTTTGGCACTGTGCTCTATCACCTTGACCTGGTAGCGCTGCTCCAGCGCTTCAGCCAGACGCACACCAATGTTGCCACCACCGGCGATAATCAATCGTTTGTAAGGGCGATCAAGACGTCTAAGTTCACCAATTACTGCCCTGATATTCTTCGGTGCGGCGATAAAAAACACCTCATCGTCGGCCTCGATCACTGTGGAACCTTCCGGGGTGATTGCGCGATTGCGACGAAATATGGCAGCCACCCGGGCATCAACGTTGGGCATGTGTTCGCGCAGGAAGCGAATTTCCTGGCCCACCAGGGGGCCGCCGTAGTAGGCGCGTACTGCGACCAATTGAGCGTTGCCATCAGCAAAGTCAAGCACCTGCAGTGAACCGGGCAGTTCAATCAATCTGCGGATGTAGTTGGAAACCAGGAGTTCCGGGCTTATTACAACGTCCAGGGGAATCGCGTCGGGACGGAACAGATCCTCCTGATTGATGTAGGACGCAGAGCGCAGCCGGCAGATTTTTTTGGGCGTCTTGAAGATTGAAAAGGCAATCTGGCAGGCGACCATGTTTACTTCATCATTTTCGGTCACTGCGATAATCATGTCGGCATCTTCAGCGCCGGCTGCGCGCAGTACATCCGGGTGGGAGGGCCAGCCTTGTGCGATACCGACATCCAGCCTGTCCTTCAATTCACGTAACGCGTCGGCATCCGGATCCACGACTGTGATATCGGTTGCCTCACTGGCCAGGTTTTCTGCCAGCGAGGCACTGACCTGGTTGCAACCCAAGATGATTATTTTCATTAAAAAGCAGGCTCCCGGGGTAAATCACCTAATCTTTTCGAGACGGTGAAGCTGTCCGTAAATTATCCGGTCCATCCCGTCTGCTTACAAGACAATACGCAACCAAGTGTCAAAAAACACTGCGAATTGTCCGAACTTACAGGCTTTTTTTCAGCAGAGCATAGAAAAAGCCGTCCGGACCCCAATTCTCCGGGAAAAGTTGTCTGCCGTGTGTGCACACATGTCCCCACTCGTTTTCACCAACTCCGGCATTGATCGACAGCTCTTGTGCATCCGGGGTTCGCTGCAAAAAAAGCTCAATTTGTCGACTGTTCTCTGCTGGCAGAATTGAGCAGGTTGTATACAGCATCAATCCACCAGGCTTAAGTGTTGTCCACAGTCGGTCCTGAAGCTGCCCCTGCAACACATTCAGGCGGGGAATATCCGAGGCGCGGCGCAACACTTTGACATCAGGCTGACGTCTGATAATGCCGGTTGCCGAGCATGGGGCATCCAGGAGTATCCGGTCGAAAAACTGTCCGTCCCACCATTGATCAATGGCTGTTGCATCTTCAGCGACAATACTTACGGGCATGGATTGCAGGCGCAGTCGCTCGAGGTTCTGTGACAGACGGGCCAGGCGCCGCTCTTCAACGTCCAGCGCCACCACAGCAGCAAGGTCGGGTTGATGTTCCAGCATATGACAGGTTTTGCCGCCGGGCGCCGCGCAGGCATCCAGAACCCGAATACCGGGGGATAGCGCCAGAATGTCCGGAATCAGCTGGGAAGCTTCATCCTGCACGCTGACCAGACCTTCGGCAAACCCGGGAAGAGCCGTTACCGGACAGGCCTTTTCAAGGTAGATAGCCGTGCTGGCAAACCGCCCTGCATGTGCGGCTATACCGTGTGATTCCAGTTGTAAAAGATAGTCAGCAACTGAACAAAGTCGCTGATTTACCCGCAGGGTCATGGGAGGATGCTGGTTGCCCTGCTCCATGATGGCTTCGTAATGCTCAGGCCATGCCGATTTAAGCGTGTCGAACAGCCAGTCCGGATAACTGAGACGGGCTGCATCACTCACCCCGGGTGGCAAGACATCAGGGGTCTGGGCTTGCCGGCGCTGAAATTCGCGCAGTACGCCATTCAACAGTTTTTTCGCCCATGGTTTCTTTAACACTACCGTTGCGTTGACGGTTTCGTTGATTGCTGCGTAATCTGGCAGTCGCAGGAAACTCAGCTGGTAGAGGCCGACCAGCAGCAGGCAGTGTATGTCGGCATCCTTATTCCGGATTGGTTTGTCGATCAGCTGGTTAAGCGTGTATTCAAGGGAGTAATACCAGCGACAGGTGCCAAAACAGAGTTCACGCAGTAAGGCATGTCCCTCGGATGAGCCATCGACATCCAGTTCCGGTTTGGGCAGCAGATTGGCCAGAGAGCCGTGCTGGTTGAGCAGGCTGGCGACGATACGGGCCGCCTCGGCACGCACCCTGGCCGGTTTCACAGGCAGTCCGTTTCGGTGGCGGAAAAACGCTGGCCGGGCGCAAACAATTCCCGACGCGAATTAAGAACAGCATGGACGGGCACGGGGTTTTTCCCCGGCAATTGTATTTCCATCAGATTCAGCACGCCCTCTGTACAGGCGATCTGCATGGCAATGCTACCATCAGCAGATTTCTGTTGTCCCAGTATGGTACCCGGTGGCGCAGACACGGATGTTGAGGAGTCAGCAGTTGCCTTGAGAAAGCGGATGCGTTCTCCGGCAAGAAAGGTATAAGCCGGATGGCGCCCGATGCCGGCCCGAATGGTCCGGTTGATCTGTATGGCAGATTCCTGCCAGTTGACGAGGGCTTCGGATTTTTCCAGCTTGCGGGCGTAATTGCTCAGGGAGTCATCCTGCTTTGAGGCACTGGCGGCCAACGCCGGATAGTGCGCCAGGGTATGGAGCAGGGCCTTTGCACCCAGCGCTGCAAGCCGGTTTTCCAGCGTCACACGGTCATCCTGATCGTCAATGCCGGTTTCCAGCGTATAGAGCATGTCGCCGGTGTCCAGGCCTATGTCCATTTGCATAATCGTGATGCCGGTCTTTGTATCGCCGGCCAGAATGGCACGTTCGATCGGCGCCGCACCCCGCCAGCGGGGCAGCAACGACGCGTGTACATTGATGCAGCCAAGGCGCGGTGTATCCAGCACAGCCTGTGGCAATAGCAGACCATAAGCCACCACAATCATCAGGTCGGCATCCAGCGATCCCAATTCAGCCTGAGCTGTCGGATCCTTCAGGGTAGCGGGTTGAAAAACGGGCAGCTGATGCGATTCGGCCACCTGTTTTACATCGCTGGCATGGAGTTTTTTGCCCCGCCCGGCGGCCCTGTCCGGTTGAGTGTAGACGCCTGCGATATGATGACCGGCGTCCAGCAGCGCCTGCAGATGTGAAGCAGCAAACGCCGGCGTACCGGCAAATACAAGTTTGAGATTGGACATAATTGGGCTCAGGCAGTTTCAGGCTCAGGCGGTTGCTGCCAATTTATGGGCTTTTTCCAGCTTGCTGCGAATACGCTGTCGCTTCAGTGTGCTCAGGTAGTCGACGAACAGTTTGCCGTTCAGATGATCCATCTCATGCTGAATGCAGGTGGCCAGCAGGCCATCAACAATCAGCTGAAATGGCTCGCCGTCGCGATTCAGGGCATCCACTCGGACCTGCCTTGGCCGACTGACAGTTTCGTAAAACCCGGGAACGGACAGACATCCCTCATCATACTCTTCCAGGTCATTATCCAGGACCTCAAGCGCCGGGTTGATAAATACCAGTGGTTCGCTTTTGTCTTCGGACACATCAATGACAATCAGTTGCTCGTGCACATTGATTTGCGTAGCGGCGAGTCCGATACCCGGCGCTTCGTACATGGTTTCAAACATGTCATCAATAAGCCGGTGCAGCTTTGCATCAAAGGTGGTTACCGGTTTCGCGATGGTTCTCAGGCGAGGATCCGGGAACTCCAGAATTTCCAGTTTAGCCATGTATCACTCCAAATCTCAGACACAGGTATCGGGCAGCGTGCTGCAAATTGTGCCATAACCCGGTATGGGTCCTGCGCTTGCATGTGCTTGCAGAAGAGACCTGCACCAGAGGCCCTGTACCGGACAGTTATTGGCAAATTGTAGCACAGCAAGACCCGGCTGCGACCCGGGAAATTTCAATTGAACCACGGCAAAGGAGAGCCGGATATGCTGCATCAGAAGGAGAAAGAGAGCTGGTTGATGCTCTATCACACAACCGGAGTTTCAGGCAGACGAATGAAGCGGTTACTGGACAAACTGGGAGAGCCGGCGGAGATTCTGGCCACGAGCACTGTTCAGTTGATGAACGCAGGAGTTGATCCTGATCTGGCAGAGCAGATTAATGCTGCGCGGCGGAACTGCACTACCCTGCAGCGAACGCAGGCTGCACTGGAGTGGTGCAGCGAGGATTGGAACCATCTGATCACTTGCCGGGATACGGAATTTCCCCCGCTGCTTTCAGAGGTAGAGGATGCGCCCCCTCTTTTGTTTGCGCAGGGCGATCCGGCAGTGCTGCTCAGCCCGATGGTGGCGATAGTTGGCAGTCGCAACAGCAGTCATTATGGCAGGCACATGGCCACTCAACTCAGTACCGGTCTGGCCCGTGCCGGATTCACCATCGCCAGTGGACTGGCCAGCGGGATTGACACAATTGCACATCGCGCGGCGCTCAAGGCCCGCAAGCCAACCATTGCGGTGCTGGGCAGCGGCCTGCGCCAGATCTATCCGGCCAGTAATTCAGGCCTGGCAGAGCAGATCAGTCATGGGGATGTGCCGGGGATCGTAATTTCCGAGTTTCCACTGGATGATCCACCGCAGGCGTTTCATTTTCCGCAGCGCAACCGCATAATCAGCGGGATGAGTCTGGGCGTATGTGTGGTGGAGGCGACGCTGCGCAGCGGGTCACTGATTACGGCCAGACTGGGGCTGGAGCAGAACCGGAATGTGTTTGCCGTGCCCGGTTCGGTCAACAACCCGGGTAGCCGGGGGTGCCATCGCCTGTTGCGCGAAGGGGCCATGCTGGCGGAGAATGCCGCCGACATCCTTGAACAGCTGGAGCCTCTGATTCGTGGCCAGTTGGCGTTGCTGCAAGAACATGGGTCGTCCCCGGACAACGCTCAGATGATGGAGCAGGCAGTACCTGCAAATTGTGCCGGACTGTTAAAACTGATCACTGATGATCCGGTAACGCAGGACAATCTGCTGCAGCGTTCAGGTCTGAGTGTTGCTGAACTGTCGGCACAACTGCTGGCGCTGGAGTTGTCAGGTAAAATCTGCAAGGTCGCCGGGAAATGGTTGCTAACGTATTGAGTATATGGAGATCCTGGCTGTGAGCAGTGTGTCGGTTACAGTGGCTGCAAGGTGCCTGTCAGCGGGCGGTGTAATTGCCTATCCTACGGAAGCGGTATGGGGGCTGGGATGTGATCCGTTCAACCAGACTGCGTGTCTGAGATTGTTGCAGATCAAACACCGGCCGGTTGAAAAAGGTATGATACTGGTCGCCGCTTCACTGAAGCAGGTGGAGTTCCTGCTGGCCCCGCTGAGTCAACAACAACAAAATACACTTGTGCAGGCATGGCGCAACCCGACAGTGACCGGGCCTGTTACCTATCTGGTCGGAGACCCCCTGGCGCAAGTACCCTGGTGGGTCAAGGGTGCACATTTGGCGGTGGCAGTGCGAGTCAGTGGCCACCCCGGGGTCAAGGCCCTGTGTGAAAATTTCGGTGGGCCAGTCGTATCGACCTCCGCCAATCGCGCAGGAATGCCGCCAGTCAGATCCCGGGTTCTGCTTGAAAAACAGTTGGCGGCAGAACTCGACTTTGTATTGCCCGGCGCACTGGGCGGGGCACAACAACCATCAAGAATCATCGATCTGGTAACAGGCCAGGTCATGCGGGCCGCGTAAACGGGCTGCAGGAACCGGAGAGGATTAATCATGGCTGATAAAATGCAGGCGCAACACGCCGATGTTGATGCGAATGCAGTCAGGGCATTTCTATTGAAATTGCAGAACAGCATCTGCCAGCGACTGGAGTCGATTGATGGACAGAGCAGGTTCCGCGAAGATGCCTGGGACAGGGATAACGGTGGCAGTGGTATTACCCGAGTCATCAGTGATGGCCGGGTGTTCGAAAAAGGCGGTGTGAATTTCTCGCATGTGTATGGTGACTCGCTGCCGCCGTCTGCGTCAGCCAACCGGCCGGAGATGGCAGGACGAAAGTTTCAGGCGATGGGCGTATCTCTGGTGATCCACCCGGGGAATCCATTTGTACCGACATCACACGCAAACTTCAGGTTCTTTATTGCTGAAAAAGAGGGTGAGGCACCCGTCTGGTGGTTTGGCGGCGGATACGATCTGACGCCCTATTACGGAAACGAAGACGATTGCCGGCATTGGCATGCGATCGCCAAGGCTGCCTGTGACCCTCACGGGGAGCACTTGTATCCGCGCTTCAAAAAGGAATGTGATGAGTACTTCTACCTCCCCCACCGCAAAGAGACCCGTGGCATAGGCGGCCTGTTTTTTGATGATTTTAACGAGATGTCATTCGCCGACTGTTTTGCCATGGTGGATCAGATTGCCAATAGTTATGTCGAAGCTTACGCACCAATTGTAGAGGCTCGAATGGACACACCGTTCACCGATCAACACAAAGAGTTTCAGCGCTACCGACGCGGACGTTATGTAGAATTCAATCTGGTTTACGATCGTGGAACGCTATTCGGGTTGCAATCCGGGCTGGGTCGGGTCGAATCAATTTTGATGTCGTTGCCGCCGGAAGTTCGCTGGGTGTACGACTGGGCACCGCAACCCGGCTCCGAAGAGGCCCGGCTGACTGAACATTTTCTTGGTGCCAGGGACTGGATTTGAGTGATCACCAATAAAGATCAATATGCAGTTGTGGGTTACCCGGTAGCTCACAGCAAATCGCCTTTTATTCATGCGCAGTTTGCGGAGCAGACCGCACAGTTACTGGAATATGGCTGTCTTGAGTTGGCGCCGGAAAACTTTGAAGCAGGTGTCAGGGCATTTTTCAGGAACGGCGGTAAAGGGCTCAACGTTACCGTGCCGCACAAAGAGACAGCATGGCGCATGGCAGATTGGCGTGCCCCGAATGCAGAGCGCGCCGGTGCAGTAAACACGCTGTACCTGCTTGAGGATGGACGGCTGGCCGGAGATAACACCGATGGCGCAGGCCTGGTGCGTGATATTGAGCGTAATCACGGCGGCAAACTCGCCGGGGCGAATATCCTGATTCTGGGTGCCGGAGGCGCTGTGCGAGGCGTGATGCCGAGGCTGATCGCGGCGGGCCCTGCAACCATCACGGTTGTCAATCGAACGCTGTCTCGCGCGCAGGAAATGGCAGACACATTTGCCGACCAGTATCCCGTCAATGTGCTGAGTTATGATCAGCTTGCGGCACACTGCCCGACCGTTGCGCCGGACTGGATAATCAACGGCACATCAGCAGGTTTGCAAGGCACCATGCCAGAGTTGCCCGCTGAACTGGTCGGGCCGCAAACTGGCTGTTATGACATGGTTTATGCGCCGGGAGGCACAGTGTTTCAAGCCTGGGCGCAGCACCATGGCGCCCGCATGGCGCTTGATGGCACGGGGATGCTGGTGGAGCAGGCTGCTGAATCTTTCCGCATCTGGCGCAATGTGATGCCTGAGACAGCGCCGGTCATCAACGCACTTCAGGCCTTGCTGGCCAGATAGCGATCCTTTAGCTCGCGGTATTTTCCGGCACTGTAGAGGAAAAAAGACTTCTCCTGTTCTGTCAGCGCCCTTGCCTGTTTCACCGGAGAACCAACGTAAAGATATCCGCTTGACAGTGTTTTGCCAGGTGGCACCAGACTGCCTGCCCCAATGATCACATCAGATTCCACGACGGCGCCGTCCATGATTGTTGTGCCCATGCCCACCAGCACGCGATCGCCGATCGTACAGCCGTGCAACATGACTTTATGCCCCACGGTGACATCGCTGCCTACCTTACAGGGGAATCCGCCCGGATTGAATGGGCCGTCATGTGTAACATGAACAACAGTACCGTCCTGGATACTGCTACGCTCGCCGATTCTGATCTGGTGAATATCACCGCGGATGACGGTCATGGGCCAAACCGAAGCATCGGCGCCCAGATGAACATCACCGATCACTACCGCTGTGTCATCGACAAATACCCGTTCGCCAAGCTGCGGGGTGTGTTTTTCGAAAGATCGTATGCTCATAACTTAACCTGTCCTTTCTGGTAGATCGTCTGCTAGATCGTCTGCTTGATCATCTGGTATCAATGATATGATGAGCCATATATAGAGGTTAACAGATCCAGACTATCAGTTTGACAGGAGTGTTTACAGATGTCGCAGTCCCCCGCCACCCGCAACCCATTGCTGGAGTTTGATCGGCTCCCCGATTTTGGTGCCATCCGGGCAGAACATATCCGCCCGGCAGTTGAGCAGGTTCTCGCTCAGAATCAGGCGCGTCTGCAGGCGCTGCAATCGGATAAGGGCACGCTGACACATCCGGACTGGCACAATCTTATGGACGTTCTCGATAACCTCGACGACCGGCTCAGCAAGGTCTGGTCTACTGCCAGTCACCTGAACGGTGTTTGCAATACTCCGGAAATCCGGCAGGCATACAATGACTGCCAGCCGTTGATCACTGAGTATTACTCTGCGCTGGGGCAAAACCGGGAGCTTTACACCAGAGTCGAGGCCCTGAACGGCCGGGCCGATGAGCTGGGACTTGACCGTTCGCAGCGGAAAATTCTGCGCGACACCTTGCTGGATTTTCGACTGGCAGGTATCAGTCTGCCGGCTGCAGACCAAAAACGGTTTGCTGACATTCAGACCCGGCTCAGTGATCTGTCAAATCGCTTTGGCAATAATGTGCTGGACGCCACCATGGCCTGGAACAAGCATATCACCGACAAGTCTGAATTGGCCGGCGTTCCCGAGATGAGCATCAGTGCAGCCGCAGAAGCAGCGGCACAAAAAGGGTTGCCCGGGTATTTGCTGACACTGGATTTCCCCGCCTATCACGCGATTCTGACTTATGCGGACAATGCGGACCTGCGTGCAGAAATGTATCGTGCGTTTGCTACCCGTGCATCCTCGTTTGCGGACAAAAAACTGGATAATCACGATATCATCCGCGAAATACTCAGACTTCGTGAGGAAATGGCAAAGCTCCTTGGTTATGTCAATTACGCGGAGTTGTCAGTGGCCCGGAAAATGGCCAGATCCGTAGACCAGGTCAACAACTTTCTGGATGACCTTGTCAGCTACAGCCGGCCAGCAGCCGAGCGGGAGTACAAAGAGCTATGCGACTTTGCTCGTGATCATTTTGCAGTAGAACAGCTCAATGCCTGGGATGTGTCTTACTATAGCGAAAAACTGCGCAAGCAAAACTATGATGTTTCCCAGCAGGAATTGCGGGTCTGGTTTCCGGTAGACAGGGTACGCAAGGGTCTGTTCAGCATTGTTGAAACCCTGTACGGCGTGCAGGTGGAACGTGACGCGGCGGGCAATGTCTGGCACCCGGACGTCGAATTCTACAATATCACCCGTGATGGTGACATCGTGGCCCGTTTTTACTTTGATCTGTTTACCCGCGAGGGCAAGCGGGGTGGTGCCTGGATGGCAGATTGCCGTACGCGGCGATTGCTGACGGACCAGGGAACGGCAGTCTCGCAACAGATTCCGGTTGCCTACCTGATCTGCAATTTTGCGCCACCGACAGGGGGTGATCCGGCATTGCTGACACATAGTGAGGTCACCACTCTGTTTCATGAATTCGGACACGGGCTGCACCACATGCTGACGCGTGAGAATTATCTGCGCAGTTCCGGCATCAGCGGCGTTGCATGGGATGCAGTGGAGTTGCCCAGTCAGTTGATGGAAAACTGGTGCTGGGATCCCGAGTCCATTGGTCTTATATCGGCGCATTATCAAAGCGGAGATCCCCTGCCGGCAGCGCTGCTGGATAAAATGATGGCGGCGAAAAATTTCCAGTCTGGCATGAAAAGTGTCCGCCAGCTTGAATTTGCATTGTTCGATTTTATGTTGCATCAGGCGCCATACCAGCAGGATGTAGATTTTGTCAGCGATACTTTACAGGAAGCCCGCACTAAAACGGCTGTGTATCCGGTCCCGGACTACAATCGCTTTCAAAACAGTTTTTCACATATTTTTGCCGGTGGTTATGCCGCAGGCTATTACAGCTATAAGTGGGCCGAAGTGCTTTCAGCGGATGTTTTTTCCCGATTCGCTGAGGCTGGCGTACTCAGTTCTGATACCGGCCAGGCCTTTCTTGACAAAATATTGTCAAAAGGTGGTGGCGCTGATGCGCTGGATCTGTTTGTTGATTTTATGGGTCGTGAGCCGGAGTTGTCTGCATTATTGAAGCAAGATGGTTTGCTTGAGCACTGAAATTACAGGGAATCTTGATCTGGCGCAGGGTTTGGGAGTGAGTTCGTCGATATAGTCGGGCAAATTCAGAATGACAGCTTGCTTACGTATTTGTGCCAGTAGAGAGTGAAAATCGGCCGGATGTCATGGCAATTAGAAAAAAAGTTTTTTATAATGCACGGCGCTTTACATTGCACCCGAAATTCCTGCCCAACAACAGTCTGCTCCGGTAAGATCCCATACAAACGCATGGGTCTGCTCAAGTCCGGGCTGAGGGTCACTCAGATCGGCACGTGATTAGAGCGTCGTAAATACAATAACTAACTCGTAATAAAACGTTGTAACAGCCTTTTCTTATTACTACGGAGACACGGCGAATGTTGTCCAAAGCAAAGCTGTGGTTAAGCCTTGCCTTCGGCACTCTGCTTATGTGGAGCGCTGGTGCGCATGCAGCCTGGGAATTGAACATGCCCAGGGGCGTAACCCAAATGAGTCGAGATACATATGGTCTGCATATGACAATTTTCTGGTGGATGGTCGTCATCGGAGTTGTTGTATTTGGTGTCCTGTTGTGGTCAATCATCAATCATCGCAAGTCCAAAGGTGTAAAACCGGCTACTTTCCATGAAAGCACCAAGGTGGAAATCGTCTGGACGCTGATTCCTTTCCTTATCCTGATTGCCATGGCAATTCCTGCCACCCGTGTACTGACTGCCGCTTATGACACATCCGAGTCCGAACTTGATGTTCAGATTGTTGGATATCAATGGCGTTGGGAATACCGTTACATGAATGACGACGCTGATGCCGAAGAAGTGTCCTTCTTCAGCACACTGGCTACGTCACGTGAAGAAATAAACAACGGTATCGAAAAAGGCGAAAACTATCTGCTGGAAGTTGACCGTCCGCTGGTTATCCCTACCGATACCAAAGTGCGCTTTCTGATGACATCTGCGGATGTGCTGCACGCCTGGTGGGTGCCTGAATTTGCCATCAAAAAGGATACAATTCCCGGTTTTATCAACGAAACCTGGGTGATTGTTGAGGAGCCGGGTATCTATCGCGGGCAGTGTGCCGAGCTCTGTGGCATGGAGCACGGATTCATGCCCATTGAAGTACACGCCCTGGCACCGGCTGATTATCAGGCCTGGTATGCCGAGCAGCAGGAAAATGCGCGTGTGATACGAGAGCTGACCAATGCGTCACTCAGCATGGATGAAGCTCTGGCTCAGGGCGAAGCCATCTACAACCGCAACTGCGTAGCCTGTCACCAGGCTGGCGGTGTGGGCATGCCGCCGGTGTTCCCGGCGCTGGCAGGAAGCCCAAAAGCAACAGGCGATATGGAAGTAACCATGGACACTCTGGTAAACGGTGTTCCCGGTACAGCCATGGCTGCCTATGGCCGACAGCTGAATCCAATCGAGCTCGCAGCCATTATCACCTATGTACGTAATGCGTTCGGTAATAACACCGGTGACATGGTACAGCCCGCTGAAGTCAACGAATACATTGTAGGGGGACAGTAACCACCATGAGTAGCGCTGCGCTCGATCATTCACATGATCATGATCACCACCACGGTCCTGCCAAAGGCATCTCCCGGTGGCTGTTTACAACCAACCATAAAGATATTGGTTCAATGTATCTGTGGTTCAGTTTTGCCATGTTCCTGCTCGGAGGCACCTTCGCACTGGTCATTCGTGCGGAACTGTTTCAGCCGGGACTGCAATTCGTAGAGCCCAACTTTTTTAACCAGATGACGACCATGCACGGTCTGGTTATGGTATTCGGTGCGGTCATGCCTGCGTTTGTCGGGCTTGCCAACTGGATGATTCCGCTCATGATCGGTGCGCCAGATATGGCTCTGCCGCGCATGAATAACTGGAGTTTCTGGATCCTGCCGTTTGCTTTCCTGCTGATGGTGTCTACGCTGTTCATGGAAGGAGGCGGCCCCAACTTCGGCTGGACTTTCTATGCACCGTTGTCGACGACCTATGCGCCTGACTCGGTAACATTCTTCATCTTTGCTGTGCACATCATGGGTGCGTCATCCATCATGGGGTCGATCAATGTCATCGCGACCATCCTGAATATGCGGGCGCCCGGCATGACCCTGATGAAAATGCCACTGTTTGTCTGGACCTGGCTGATCACGGCCTACCTGCTGATTGCGGTAATGCCGGTACTGGCGGGTGTTGTTACCATGATGCTGTTTGATATCCACTTCGGCACCGCATTCTTTGATGCGGCCGGTGGTGGTGATCCGGTACTGTTCCAGCACCTGTTCTGGTTCTTCGGACACCCGGAAGTGTACATCATGATTCTGCCGGCATTCGGCGTAGTCTCTGCCATCATCCCGACCTTCGCCCGCAAGCGTCTGTTCGGATATGACTCCATGGTTTATGCGACGGCATCAATCGCGTTCCTGTCATTCATCGTATGGGCGCATCACATGTTCACAGTAGGTATGCCGCTTGCCGGCCAGCTGTTCTTCATGTACGCCACCATGCTGATTGCCGTGCCAACGGGTGTTAAAGTGTTCAACTGGGTTGCTACCATGTTCCGTGGTGCAATGACCTTTGAAACGCCCATGCTGTTTGCCATCGCATTTGTGGTGCTGTTCACCATTGGCGGGTTCACAGGTGTCATGCTGGCGATCACGCCGGTTGACTTCCAGTATCACGACACGTACTTCGTGGTTGCTCACTTCCACTATGTACTGGTGCCTGGTGCGGTGTTCTCCCTGATGGCGGCAACCTACTACTGGCTGCCGAAGTGGACGGGTTACATGTATGACGAGACGCTTGGCAAGCTGCACTTCTGGCTGTCATTTATCGGCGTCAACCTGTTGTTCTTCCCGCAACACTTCCTGGGCCTGGCAGGTATGCCGCGCCGTATTCCTGACTACGCCCTGCAGTTTGCCAATTTCAACTGGATCTCCAGTGTTGGTGGATTCCTGTTTGGTTTCTCTCAGCTGATTCTGCTGTTTGTTGTCCTCAAGTGCGTCCGTGGTGGCAAGAAGGCAACGGCTGAAGTATGGGAAGGCGCTCAGGGTCTCGAATGGACGGTGCCCTCCCCCGCGCCTTACCACACCTTTGAGACACCGCCAGATCCTAGCCTTATCAAGGCTCAGTAAGAGTATTGAACGTTCTGGTGGAGTCGCAGTGACTCCGCCAGGCAGGTACGGAATGCAGTTTCACTTGTACCGGAGTAGAAGAGATGAAAAAAGACGTAGCGCACGGCAATAACAAAAGAGTTGTAGGAAAGTTGTTGTTAGCAGTTGTTGGTATGTTTGCATTCGGATTTGCTCTGGTACCGCTTTACGACGTGATTTGTGACATCACCGGTTTGAATGGCAAGACTGGCGGGCGAGTTGAAATCGCTGAGGCGGGCCTGCTGGTTGAAGAAGAACGTGAGGTGACGGTGCAGTTTATTGCGCACCAGAACGTCGAGATGGGCTGGGAATTCAAGCCTTCTGTCAACCAGCTGAAGGTAAAACCGGGTGAGATACACATCATGACCTATCGGGTCAGCAACCCGCGCGATACTGTGATGGTGGGTCAGGCGATACCCAGCGTGGCACCTAACGCGGCGGCGGGGCATTTGAACAAAATTGAATGCTTCTGTTTTGCAGAGCAGCCCCTGCAACCACACGAGACTGTTGATATGGCGCTGCGGTTTTTTGTAGACCCAAGATTACCGGATGACATCACAAAGCTGACGCTGTCTTACACGCTTTATGATATTACGGAAAAAAGTGGCAGGTCTTCGGACGTTGCCAGCAGGTAAACGAGAATAATATAGTTATTTCTGGAGAGATAAAAATGGCCAGCGAAAGCTCCCATAGCACGTATTACGTACCGGAACAGACCAAGTACCCCTTTTTTGCGTCCATCGGTTTGTTCCTTACTGTATTTGGTTTGGGCAGCCTGCTCAATAACATTTCGGCAGGCGAAAGTGCGACCGGATCAACCTGGATCGCATTGATCGGGTTTTTGCTGTTGGCATTTATTCTGTTTCAATGGTTTGCAACGGTCATTCGCGAGAATCATGCCGGCCTGAACAGCGATCAGCTCAAACGCTCTTATGTCTGGGGCATGGCCTGGTTCATATTCTCGGAAGTAATGTTCTTTGCTGCATTCTTTGGCGCACTTTTTTATGTGCGACAGCTTGCAGTGCCCTGGATAGGTGGCGAAGGTGCCAAAGGTATCACTGGTGACGTATTGTGGCCGGAATTCCAGGCAGCATGGCCGCTGATCGTCAACCCCGATGCTACTGCCTATACAAATCCGCACGAAGGCCTGAACGTTAAAGAATGGAGCCTGAGTTTCTTTGCGGGATACCTGCCATTCTGGAACACAGTCATTCTGATAACTTCTTCAGTGACACTGCACTACGCGCATGTCGCATTGAAGGCCGAGAATCGTAAGCGCCTGTTGCAGTGGATGTTTGTAACTGTGGCGCTGGGTCTGATATTCCTGGCCTTGCAGGCACTGGAATATGTTGAGGCCTACGGTCACTACGGCATCACGCTGGAATCCGGCATTTACGGCTCCACGTTCTTCCTGCTGACCGGTTTTCACGGGTTTCACGTGACATTGGGAACATTCATGCTGATTGTGATGTTGCTGCGTTGCCTGAAAGGTCATTTCAAACCGGATGACCATTTCGGGTTTGAAGCAGCTGCCTGGTACTGGCACTTTGTTGACGTGGTATGGGTTGGCCTGTTTATATTTGTCTATCTGCTGTAAAAATAACGCAGCCACTCAGATCTATCAGTAATGCCAGACACGGACGGCTCGCTTTGCGGGCCGTCCGTTTGTTAAGGACAGCAATTCAGATTTCCGCTCAGGGGTTCCACGGCGTTTGCAGGTTGAGTTGACCGGTGCTCAGTCCGTAGAAAACTACCACCAATAATAATATGGCTAGCGTCACCCGAACTCCCAGCGCATACATGACCCGTTTGGAACGGCCCTTGTCTTTATAAAAAAAGACAAAACCGGCGGCCAGGCTGACAACGATAGCAACCAGTAAAATGACGATAATGATTTTAAGCATACGCGTTCCTGTGAATGTTTGAGATCAGACGATTCGATACACGAATTCATGATATCAACATATATCGAGGTTGGCTTGTTCAGATTCAACTGGAAACTCACGGCATTCACACTTTTGTTGTTGCCACTTTTGCTGAGTCTCGGGTACTGGCAGTTGCAACGTGAGCAACTGAAAATCCAGATGCAGTCGCGTTATGAACAACGTCTAGTGCAAGCCCCTCTGACGCTGGACTATGTGGATTGGCAAGACACGGATCTTGGATGGATGCGAATTACCGCCACCGGTTACTTTGAACCCAGACAACAATTCCTGCTGGATAATCGTATTTTTCAGTCGCGGGTTGGTTACGAAGTACTGACGCCATTCAGAACTGATTATGGTACTTTGCTGGTCAATCGAGGCTGGATAGCACAGGGTGTCACCCGACAGGTATTGCCGGCGCTGCCAGTGCCGGACGAAAGAATTACCATCAGTGCGGTTGCTTATGTGCCAGATGGAGAGTTGATGGTATTGGGTGCAGACGACTTCAGCGGTGATAACTGGCCAAAGGTAGTGCAGCGACTCGATATGGCTTCTCTGGCGGACACGCTGGGATTTTCGTTATTGCCCTATAGCGTGAGGCTGGAAGAAAACTCCCCCGGCCTGTTGCAGTACAACTGGCAACCGGTAAATACACGCCCTGAAACCCATCGAGGGTATGCTGTTCAGTGGTTTATCATGGCGCTGGTATTGTTAGTTCTATACTTTATGTTCAGTTTCAGACGTACGGAGCATTGATATGCAGGATACAACCCGCAGTAAGCTTAAGCTGGCGTTCTTACTTCTGATCGCATTTGTGCCGATTACGCTGGCAACTTTTGCATTTCGTGCTGCAACGGATTCAGGCGCTTTTACCAGTACGGTCAATAAAGGAAACCTGATTTCTCCGCCTGCAGATATCACAGATTTGGAAATGTTTGATCAACGTGGCCAGCCCTTGTTCAAAAGTTTTGAAGAAGTTGTGGCCGCCCTGGAAAGCGATGATGACTATCAGACTCAACCCTGGCTGATGATTTATGCAACCAGCGGTGAATGTGAGGATGCGTGCAGAGAAAAAGTGCACTTATTACGGCAAATGCACATCACACTGAACAAGAATGCTCCGCGTGTACGGCGCTATTACCTGCATGCCGGAAATGGCGCGCTGACGGAAACGACCGCAGCACATTTCCGCGAAGAATTTCCAAGTATGGGGATCGCCTATGGCAGTGCACAGGATATCGAAAGCAACCTGGCGGCGAAGAATCTGACACTGGATCTGGGGCAGGATGACTATGTATTTTTTGTCGATCCGGTGGGCAATGTGATGATGTATTTTACAAGGGAGCACAGCATCGAAGAGATAAAATCAGATCTTGAGCGCCTGTTGAAATATTCCAGTCTGGGTTGAACCCGATATATTGATGTTTTCCCCGCATCAAAAAGGCCGGCCGGGATTTTGTTACCCGACCGGCCCTGGTTTTGATTGCGACACAGTGAACGCCAATCAGTCAGTGAGACACATGTGCCGGCGTCGCATTGGCATCATGTCCCAGATACTGAATCCGTGCCGATTCCGTATAATTACCTTCAATTGCCATAAAAAATATTAACAGCAACAAAACCGAGGGCGGACCGAGAATGGTGAGCACCAATGCCATACGCTCCCATTTCACGTGCATAAAGATGGCAAGAATAAACCCGGCTTTCAGAGCCATAAATACCAGTACCAGTGTCCAGCGCATGACGCCCTGAACATGCATATAATCCACCAGGTAACTAAAAAAACTTAAAACAAAAAGCAGTATCCAGATTTTGAGATAGATACCTAATGGGTGTTGCTGTCCTGTTGCTGATGACATACTAAAATCTCCTTGGTCTCAGTGCCGGATACGCATCAAAGTAAGTAGAAAAATGCAAAAATGAATACCCAGACCAGGTCAACGAAGTGCCAGTAGAGTCCGGTAATTTCGACGATTTCATAACCTTTTTTATCGTAGTCACCGCGCGCGACTTTTCGCGCGACAACCAGCAGGTAAATAACACCGGCCGATACGTGCAGACCGTGAAAACCGGTGATCATATAAAACACCGATCCGAACTGTGGTGCGCCCCACGGATTACCCCATGGTCTTACGCCATAACCGATCAACTTTGACCACTCAAATACCTGCATACCGACAAACGTAGCACCCAATGCCGCTGTTGCGCACATCAGCAACACGGTTTTGCGTTTATCGCCGCGATATCCGTAGTTAACGGCCAGCGCCATGGTGCCGCTACTGGTAATCAGGACAAAGGTCATGATTGCGATCAGGATCAGCGGAATCGGGTCACTGCCGAAAATGGAGAGGGCAAATACTTCAGTAGCCAATGGCCACGCATCGGCTGTGGAAACGCGGACTGTCATGTATCCAACCAGGAAACACGAGAAAATGAACGTGTCGCTGACCAGGAAGATCCACATCATGGCCTTGCCCCATGGAACCTGGTAGGTCTGTTTATCACCTGACCAGTCCGCCACGAAGCCTTTCATACCGCTGGCAGTCGTGCTGCCTGTTTCAATCGCGTTACTCTGACTCATTTTTTATTCCTTTTTCGATTGAGCTTGTTGTCAGCGAATCTCAGGTAGTCGCCAGCAGGTAAAACAGTCCAAACCATACCAGCAGCAGGAAGTGCCAGTACCAGGCGCACAGCTCCAGACTCAGACGTGAGCCTGCCACGTCAGGGGTATTCAGCAACCGCAATTGTGCCCTGCCCCATACCCAAAGGCCGCCGGCCAGATGCAGCATATGAATGCCGGTGAGCAGATAAAAAAACGAATTGGCGGGATTGTCCTGCAACACGTAACCCGCCTGTCCCAACTGCTGCCAGACGATGTACTGACCTGCGATAAACACAATTGCCAGCAGCCCCCCGGCCAGCGAGAAGATTCCTGTGGTTGAAAAAAACCGGATGGACTCTTCCTTACGTGAATTATTCACGGCCAGCTGAAATGCCACGCTACTGAGTACCAGTGCAGCCGTGTTGGCCCAAAGCAACTGTGGCGTTGCCACCGGCACCCAATCTCCGCCGCCCAGCAGCATGCGCAAATAGTAGGAAACGGTGAGCAACGAAAACAGCACACAGGCAATGATGACAAAAATGACCAGTGCCACTTTTTCATTGGCGACGGCAAATACCGGCTTTGCATCGATACCGTCAGGAAGCCCGACGGTATTCCAGGGTTTATTGGTTACATCACGATACAGACTCATGCTCAACCCCGCTCGTGAAAGGTTTTTTCGTATTCTTCACCCGGTTCGTTCTGAGGAATAAAGTCCTCTTTGGCGCCGGGAACACTGTAATCATAGGCCCATCGATAAACCGTTGGCAGCTCCTCACCCCAGTTACCATGCTTGGGAGGATTATCAGGTGTTTGCCATTCAAGCGTAGTGGCACCCCAGGGGTTGGAAGATGATTTTTCGCCGTTGCGCAGGCTCCAGAATATATTGATGAAGAACAGCAACTGAACCGTTGCAACAAAAATTGCCGCCAGTGTGATGTTGGCATTCAGAGCCTGAGCGGAAGCCGGAACGAAATCTGTATTGCCCATTTCGAAGTAACGGCGCGGGACGCCCAGGAATCCGAGATAGTGCATTGGCAGGTAAATCGCATAGGTGCCAAGGAATGTACACCAGAAGTGAACCTTGCCCATGGACTCGTTGTACATGCGCCCGGTCATTTTCGGGTACCAGTGGTAAAGCGCCGCGTATAGCACCAGAACCGGAGACACACCCATCACCATGTGGAAGTGTGCTACCACAAAGTAGGTATCAGCCAGCGGCACATCAATTACCACGTTACCCAGGAACAGGCCGGTCAGTCCACCGTGGACAAACGTGAAAATAAAGCCGATGGCAAACAGCATGGGTGTGTTAAGGCGGATATTTCCCTGCCACAGGGTCAGTACCCAGTTGTAGACCTTCAATGCTGTGGGTACCGCAATAATCAGCGTGGTTGTCGCAAAGAAAAACCCGAAGTAAGGATTCATGCCGCTGACGTACATATGGTGAGCCCAGACCAGGAAGCTGAGGCCACCAATTGCAATGATTGCCCAGACCATCATGCGATAACCGAAAATGTTTTTCCGGGCATGTGTCGCAATAACATCCGAGACCAGACCAAATGCCGGCAATGCCACGATATACACTTCGGGATGTCCAAAGAACCAGAACAGATGCTGGAACAGAATCGGGCTGCCACCATTGGTATCGGTTTGTTCTCCCAGCTGCATCATGGCGGGCATAAAGAAGCTGGTACCAAGTACCAGATCAAACGCCAGCATGATGGCGCTGACCAGCAATGCCGGAAATGCAAACAGACCCAGTACTGTTGCCGTAAAAATGCCCCAAATGGACAGCGGCAGCCGCATCAGTGTCAGACCCCGGGTGCGGGCCTGCAAAATAGTAGTCACATAATTGAGACCGCCCATGGTAAACGCCACAATAAATACGGCCAGTGAGATTATCATCAGCAATATGCCGGCGCCTGATCCCGGTGTACCGGGCGATATCGATTGCGGTGCGTACAATGTCCACCCGGCACCCGTGGGCCCGCCGGTGACAAAAAAGCTGGCCAGCAGAATAAGCACCGACAAAAAATAGAACCAGAAGCTGAGCATATTGAGGAACGGGAACACCATGTCCCGCGCACCGCACATCAGCGGTATCAGATAGTTGCCGAATCCGCCCAGAAACAGGGCAGTCAGCAGGTACACCACCATGATCATGCCGTGCATGGTGACGGCCTGATAATAGAAGGCAGGATCAATCCAGCTGACAGTATCAGGAAAACCCAGCTGCAGGCGCATCAGAATTGACAACCCCAGAGCAATAAGTCCCACAAAAATGGCGACTCCGCCGTACTGAATTGCAATGACCTTGTGATCCTGGCTCCAGATGTATTTGGTTACAAAACTGTCGGGATCATGTAGCGCGTGAGCGTCATCCTGGTCGGCTAATGGAACATATGCCATGTAAACGTCCTCCGGGTATAAACCTAACCTGCAGTTATCATTCTTGTTGTTAAAACCGTATTGTCAGTTTGTTCTGCTTCTGTTTTCAGCGAGCTCACCGCAGCGTATTGATATAACTGATGACGTCATCCTGCTGTTGCTGAGTTCGCATGGCTTTGACCATGGATGTCATCTGATAGCCATAATCATCGCCGCGGTGAGTGCCGCGCACGCCATTGCGATAATTGTTCAGCTGAACCGCCAGGTACCAGTCATCCATACCTGCCAGCGCCGGAGCATCGGTTGCCCAGCTGCCTTTCCCGTCGTCACCGTGACAGGCGGCACAGTTAGCCTTGTAGATACGCATGCCACGTTCAGTGTCACCGCTGACGCTAGTCGCCGGGGGAGATTGTGGAAGACCCGAGATGTATGCTGCCACATTGCGGCGGCCGGCATCGGAGTTAACCATGTTGGCCATGGGTGCCATCATCTGGCCAAAGCTGTCGTCCGGGTTGGCACCACGAACACCTTGCTGGTAATAGCGCAGTTGGCGATCGATATACCAGGGCTGCAGACCGGCAAGTTTAGGTGCGTTCATGGCACGGTTACCCTCCCCGTTCTGCCCATGGCAGCTGGCACAAACAGCGTAGGACTGCTGCCCCGCAGCCAGGTCTGTGGCGGGCTGCATCTGGGTTTCCGCAAAGGTGGGCTGAGCCGCGATCCAGTTCTGGTAGTCGCTCTGCTCCATGACCTCAATGCGTCCGCGCATGATGTGATGGCCCAGACCACAATACTGTTCACAGAGAATTTCGAATTCGCCGGTGCGGCCAGGCTCAAGCCACATATACGACACCATGCCCGGTACCATGTCCATTTTGACGCGGAACTGGGGAACGGTGTAGTTGTGCAGAACATCACGTGAGCGCAGCAGAATCTTCACCGGCGCGTCGATGGCCAGCGCCATGTACGGACCCTTGACCACTTTGTCGTCCTGACCATTCGGGTCATTGGGGTTGATACCCCAGGGATTGGTTTCGGTGATGTGTTCGATATCGGCCGTACCCAGCATACCATCGGCGCCGGGATAGCGGAACGACCACTGCCACTGCGACCCGAAAGCCTCAACTTCGGTTGCTTCTTCCGGCACGGTGACAAACTGGGCCCAGACAAACAGACCTGGCGCCAGCAAAGAAGCCACACCAATGGTGGTGATAATAGTCAGGCCGGTTTCCAGGCGTGCATTCTCGGGCTCGTAAACCGCTTTGTGTGTCTGGCCCTTGCGCTGGCGATAGCGATATACGCTATAGGCCAGGAACAGGTTTACAGCAACAAATACGAATCCGGTGACCCAGAAAGTCAGGTTGATGGTGAAATCAACACTCGACCAGTTCGATGCGATTTCGGTGAACCACCAGGGGCTGGCAATATGGAATACGACGGAGCCGACAACCAAAAGGACGATAACAACTGCAATAGCCATACGCGGGATATCCTTGTTAGAGTGCGAGCACGGGCAACAGTGGATACAGCAACTGTACAGCGAAAGATAATAAGAGGCCTGAGACACCGCCGGAAAAGCGGAGTCATCGGTATAAGAATGTTCTGGTTACGCAGTTGACTACGAACGCTACAGCTTATCTCGTTCACAACGTCGTTCCCTCCTTTTATTGTTATCTTTCGGATGGGTACTCAACGTGTTTCATCGATCATGTTTCGTTAAACATTCAAGCAGGGTCAGCGACGACGGATCATCGCCAACCCTCTGGATCGTATAGTATTGTTTTGATCAGCGCAACTACTGAAACACTGATCAGGCGCGGATCATCTCGAGGTCAGAAAACGGGTTCAGGAAATGTGCATCGATTGCCGCAAGCTGTGCTTCCGGATGTTGCGATTCCATCATTTCCTTGATTTTTTGCACCTGGTGTTCTTTGGCATAAATCAGCACCAGATATTTACCTGCAACTATATCGTTGTGAAAGCGGGCAATCTTTTTGTTCTCCTGGGCCACACCTGTCAGTCCGCCAACCCAGGCGCCAAAACATGTGACGACGAATACAATGGCTGCATAGGCGTATATCGGGATGGCGGTACCAAAGGGTTCCGCTATGGCTGTCAGGCCGGCAAGTGCCAGGCCTGCTACAAAGCCAATGCCGGCACCGATAAAGCCTTCACGAATGAAATCCAGGGTTTCCAGATAGTTGCTTGAATGCAAATGTTCCTTGACCAGTCCGCTCTCATCCTTGCTGTGAATGTGCAGAAACCAGTCATCTACGCCAATTGAATGCAGGTCGTCAGAAACCTGCTGGGTGCTCTTGAGTGTGGGTGACAAATAATAGATACATCTCATCTAGCTGCTCCTTTTTCTATTTATTGGATCGCCGTGCATACATCTAATTATGACCGCGTACAAGGCCAATTTACTCCTGATGAAATTAATTGTCCTCATTTTTTTCTCAAAAACGGGGTTTTACGGTACAATTGCCGATCCCAACTCATACACGGCAGACATGTGTGTCCGAAGTCCCGCGGCCCATGTGTCACCAAGAGAGAACTCAGTGACAGAGCTTACCCAAAAGCAGACCGCAAGCTGGCGCGACTACTATGAGATGTGCAAGCCTCGCGTTGTCATGCTGATGATCCTGACATCGATGGTGGGAATGTTTCTGGCGGTGCCGGGTATGGTGCCGCTGGATATTCTGATTCTGGGCAATCTGGGGATTGCCCTGGTGGCGGGTTCCGGTGCCGTGGTAAACCATTTGATTGACCGCAAGGTGGATGCCGTCATGCGCCGCACGGTCAACCGTCCCATGCCGCAAGGCAGGGTTGCACCGGCGCAGGCAGCCGGGTTTGCTGCGGTCATTGGTGTGCTGGGCATGGCGATTATGCTGCTCTGGGTTAATCCGCTGAGCGCCTGGCTGACGCTTGCTTCCTTTATAGGGTATGCCTTCATTTACACCGGGTATCTGAAGCGTGCTACGCCGCAGAATATCGTGATCGGTGGACTGTCCGGCGCCATGCCACCGCTACTCGGCTGGTCGGCAGTTACCGGGACCATTGAGCCGGGCGCACTGATTCTGGTACTTATCATATTCGCCTGGACACCGCCGCACTTCTGGGCGCTGGCTATCCATCGCAAGGAAGAATACGCCAAAACCGGTATCCCGATGCTGCCGGTGACCCATGGTGAGCACCTGACCAAAATTCACATCATTCTCTACACGGTCATCATGTTGCTGGTCAGCATCCTGCCCTGGCTGATAGGCATGAGCGGTCTGCTGTATCTGTTGGCCGCCGTTGTGCTGGGGGCAGGATTCCTGTTCTGGTCACTGCTGCTGATGTACCGACCCAAACAGTCAACAGCCATGGATACCTTCCGTTACTCCATTGTCTACCTGATGGTGCTGTTCCCGGTACTGCTGATTGATCACTACTTTTTTATCTGATCTGCATTTCACAGGCGTCCAAGTTATGAAGAGAAATATCAAGATCACCCTGATAGTCTGTCTGGTATGGGTGGTATTTGTGATGTTCCTGACCTATTCCCGCTATGCCGACAATAATGATGCGGCGCAGGGTGGCACGGAGGTGTCAACAGAGGAGTTGCGCGAGATCGGGGCCATGATATACGAAGCGCCGGTATCCCTGAGCAGCTTTGCGCTGCAGGATCACCATGGCCTTCCCTATACCGACGAATCAATGCTGGGAAAATGGAGCCTGTTGTTTTTTGGTTTTACCAATTGCCCTGACATCTGTCCATTGACCATGTTTGAACTGACAGGATTTTACAATGACCTTGAGGGGAGTGCCTTGCAGGCAGATACCCAGGTGGTCATGGTCAGTGTGGACCCGTTCCGCGATGATACCGCGCAGATTGCCGAGTTCATGCGGGGATATCATGAGGATTTTCTGGGCGTCAACGGCGATTTTGATCAGATTTCACGGTTGGCGCGCGAGCTGTTTGTTGCCCATGGCGTCATGCCTGTGCCCGCACCTGACGGCGGCACGCCTCGCAACTTCCTGATTGATCACAGTGGCAATATCCTGCTGGTTGATCCGCAGGGACAGTACCGTGGTTTCCTTGAACCAAATATAAAGCGCGACAGGATCAGCGAGGCCTACCGGATTATTCGTGCTCAGTATTGAGCGGGGCATGTTTCAGGTTCTGTGCGGCCTCAGATACATAAGCATAAAAAAGACGCAGGCGCTCGCAACAATTGAAGGGCCTGCCGGCGTATCGGCGTAATAAGACAGCATCATACCGCCAAGCACTGACAGACAGCCGATAATGGCCGCGCCAGTTGCCATTTGTTCTGGCGTACTCGCCAGGCGCCGTGCTGCGGCAGCCGGAATGATCAGTAGTGACGTGATCAGCAGTACCCCAACAATTTTCATGGCCACTGCAATCAGCAGGGCAATCAGCAGCACCAGCAGGCCATATAGCCGGTCGACTGCTACACCTTCAATCTGCGCCAGCTCCCGGTGTACCGTCAGCGCCAGGAATTCATCCCAGAAACGGTACAGCAGCGCGGCGATCAGCAGGCAGGTGGCGACGATCCAGATCAGATTCTGCCGGGTGATGGTCAGCAGGTCGCCAAAGAGGAATGCCATCAGGTTCACCTGAACCATATCCGAGAGTGACAGGATCAGCAGACCAAATGCCAGTGTACTGTGGGCAATAATACCCAGCAGCGTGTCGGTTGCCAGCAACTGTCGCCGTTCCAGCATCAGTAACACCCCGGCAAAAACCACACAACTGACAATAATGGCCAATTGCAGATCTACGCTTAGCAGAATGGCAAACGCGACACCCAGCAGTGAGGCATGCGCCAGGGTGTCGCCAAAGTAGGACATGCGTCGCCATACCACAAAACATCCGAGGGGCCCGGCGATGGCGGCGATAAAGGTGCCCGCGATAATGGCATAGAGCAGAAAGTCAGCCATGTTTGTGATCTCCGTGGTCATGGCTGCACGAATCAGGTGCCGGTTCGATGATTTCACCGGCAATGTCATGACTGTGGTTATGGTGGTGGGTATAGACAGCCAGTGTTTCCGCTTCGCGACGTCCAAACAGCGCCAGATACGCGGGGTCAGTACTCACATGTTCAGGTTTGCCATGACAGCAGATGTGCTGATTCAGACAAACAACCTCATCTGTGGTTGCCATGACCAGGTGCAGATCATGCGAGACCATCAGAACGCCGCAGCCGTGACGGTCACGAATTGCGTTGATCAACTCGTAAAGTTCTACCTGACCGCTGACATCTACGCCCTGCGCGGGTTCGTCAAGTACCAGCATATGCGGGGAACGGCTCAGCGCGCGCGCCAGCAGCACGCGCTGCAGTTCACCGCCGGACAGTGCCGAGACCTGCTGATCTAGCAGATGGACAACCCGAACCTCTTCCAGCACATTCTGAACAGGAACGGCGGACTGCTTTCTGCCGCCGGCACTCAGCTCCAGAAATCGGCGCACCGTCAAAGGCAGGGTGGGCTCAATAAACAGTTTTTGCGGCATATAGCCCAGGCGCAATCCATCTGCTCTGTGCAGACTTCCCTGTTGCGGTTTGAGCAGTCCGAGCACAATTCTGACCAGCGTGGTCTTGCCCGCACCATTGGGACCGATCAGGGTCAGTAATTGACCCTTGCGAATGGTCAGATTGACGTCCTGCAGAATCTGGCGACCGCCCAGTTGCATATTGATTCCACTGGCCTTTATAAGTATGTCCGGATCCATGCGCTGTCCTGAAGATGGTAGGGATTCACAAAATGGTATATCATAGCATTTCTTTTCAGCGCTGACGTATTTCCTGTTATGTTCCGACAACTGCTCAGTATCATGTTCATCAGCACGGTTTGTGCGTTTTACTCCGGGGCCATTCTGGCCCAGGTAAATGTAGTGGCCAGTATAAAGCCATTGCAGATGATAGCGCACGCCATCACCGATGGCGTCAGTGAACCGGAGGTGCTGATACCCTCCAGCCAGTCCTATCACCATTTTGTGTTGCGACCATCCACCGTAAGAACCATGAATACCGCAGACCTGCTGGTATGGGTAGGCCCTGAACTTGAGACGTATCTGGCTGATTCAATCCGGTCAGCGCCGGCTCGCGAATTGCAGGTGCTGGCGCTGCCGGGGCTGACGGTACATTATGCACACAACGATACCGAAGGCGGACCCGAGATACTGATTCCGGAACAGGGTCAGCATGCCGGACATAAACACAAAGACAGCACTTCAATCGATCCGCATGTATGGCTGGATCCGGGTAATGCCGTGTTACTGGCCACAGCCATGGTGCGTGAACTGGAGGTGCTGGATCCACCCAATGCGGCGGTCTATCAGTCAAATCTTGCCCTGTTCACCGGCCGGCTCGCAGCCCTGACCTCTGAGATCAGTGAGCAGCTGGCGACATTGAGAAATACTGAATATGCGGTTTATCACAACGCCTTTCAGTACTTCGAATCAGCATTTGGTCTGCATCATGATGTTGTGTTTGTGGAAAGCGAGGAATTGCAGCCGAGTGTCAGGCATATGCTGACCGTCCGGGAAGCGGTGCGCAGCAGACCACTGGCCTGTGTGATGGAGGATGTCACTACCCGGGATGCTACGGTACAATCCCTGCTGGGCAACAAGGAAATCCGCCGCATAAAAGCCGATACGACTGGCCAGAATCTCACCTCCGGACCGATGGCTTACATACAGCTGATCACCAACCTTGCCGAGGCGTTCCGGCAGTGCCCGGCGCCCTGATACCTCGACGAATCAACATCACGGAAGTCACCTATGGCAGCAGTCAGCCCACTCATTCTTATTGATGGATCATCCTATCTGTTTCGCGCCTTCCATGCTCTGCCGCCGCTGTTAAGCAGTAAGGGGCAGGCAACCGGCGCCATCAAGGGTGTGATCAGCATGATCCGCAGCCTCGAGAAGGAATATCCGCAAAGCCCCATCGCTGTGGTGTTTGATGCCAAGGGCAGCACCTTTCGCAATACCATCTATAAAGAGTACAAAGCGCATCGACCGCCAATGCCGGATGAGCTGCGCACCCAGATTGAACCAATCCATCACATTATCCGCGCAATGGGTTTACCGTTACTGGTAATTCCGGATGTAGAGGCAGATGATGTTATCGGAACACTGGCCTCCCAGGCCACCGCACAACAACGTGACACACTGATATCCACTGGCGATAAGGACCTTGCCCAGTTAGTGAGTGATCACGTCACCCTGATCAATACCATGACCAGTGAACGGCTGGACCCCGAGGGAGTCTGCAGGAAATTTGGTTTGCCGCCACAGCGCATCGTGGACTTTCTGGCCCTTACCGGAGACAAGGTCGACAACATTCCCGGAGTGCCCAGTGTTGGACCAAAAACAGCCGTCAAGTGGTTGCAGGCGTATGATTCGGCCGAGGGCGTCATTGAAAACGCCGATAAGATCGGCGGCAAGATCGGCGAGAAACTGCGTGACAACATAGAACAGCTGCGGCTCTCCTACGAGCTCGCTACCATCAAGCTGGATGTGGCGCTGGATGTGTCCATCAACGAATTGATTCCGGTGCCTGCGGACAGGGAGCAGCTGCTGGCGCTGTTTACCGAGTTTGAGTTCAAGAGCTGGATCAAGGAGCTTGAATCCGATGGTATCAAGGTATCGGCTGAGCAAATGGATACCCTGCGAGAGGATCTGGGCACCAACGCACCTCAGCCAGCGCCCATACCTGATCAGACAGAGCTGCAGACTGAGCGCCAGGACTACGTACTGATCAATGATATGGCAGCACTGGATGAGGTGATCACCGCAGCCAGAAATGCCGGCGAGTTCGCCATTGACCTGCTGAACACCGATGAACATTTTATGCTGTCTACCATTATCGGAGTGGCACTTAGCTGGGAGTCGGGGCAGGCAGTCTACCTGCCGCTGGCGCACGACAGTCTGGAATCGGCATCTGTGCTGGACCGGCGGGACTGTCTGGCCAGACTTCAGCAACTGCTGGAAGACGCAGCCGTCCACAAAGTAGCCCATGACAATAAGCGCATCACGCATGTCTTGCAGAATCACGGTATCGCGATTCGTGGCTGGCGCTTTGATACACATCTGGCCTCCTATGTACTAAACTCGGTGGCAATTAACCACAGCCTGGAAGATGTAAGTCATTACTATCTTCAAAGATCTCTGAACAAGATAGACGAGCTGACGGGTGCGGGGCGCAATAAATTGCCGCTCAGCCAGTCAGACCCGCAGGCCGCCATGGCATGGCTGGCGCCACGTGTGGATATCACGCTGAGGCTTCGCCACCAGTTGGGCGCTCAGTTGCAGGCGACCGGCGAACTGTGGGGGCTGTATCGGTACTATGAGCTGGCATTGAGTCCGGTCCTGCAACGGATGGAAAGAACCGGAATTGCTGTCGACCCCGAGCGTCTGCATGAACAGTCCAAAGCGTTAGCGCTGCGCCTGGCCGAGCTGGAGGAGCAGGTCTACAGCATGGCGGGCGAGACATTTAATCTGGGCTCACCAAAGCAGCTGCAGGCCATTCTGTACGAAAAACTCAATCTGCCGGTGTTGAAAAAAACCCCGACCGGACAGCCGTCCACTGCCGAGGCCGTGTTGCAGGAGCTGGCGCTGGAGTTCGAGCTGCCCAATATGATTATGGAGCACCGGGGGCTCAGCAAGCTCAAATCCACCTATACAGACAAGTTGCCAGCACAAATCAATCGCAGTACCGGTCGGATTCATTCTACGTTTCAGCAGGCCGTGGCTGCCACCGGGCGGTTGTCGTCCACCGATCCGAATCTCCAGAATATTCCCATTCGCAGTGCGGAAGGTCGCAAGATCAGACAGGCGTTTGTGGCAGCGCCGGGATACAAACTGGTGGCGGCAGACTATTCGCAGGTGGAGCTTCGCATCATGGCGCACCTGTCTCAGGACAAAGGTCTGGTTACTGCATTTGCCAATGCACAGGATGTCCACCGGGCCACCGCGGCGGAGGTATTCGGGGTCAGCCTGGACGAGGTGACCGGCGAGCAGCGTCGTCGTGCCAAGGCCATCAATTTTGGACTGATTTATGGCATGTCAGCGTTTGGGTTGGCCAAACAGCTGGGTATTGATCGCCACGATGCCCAGCTGTATGTGGATCGTTACTTTGAGCGTTATCCTGGCGTGCGTGACTATATGGAATCCACCCGTGAGCTGGCAGAAAGCCAGGGCTACGTGGAAACGCTGTTCGGTCGTCGTCTTTATCTGCCGGATATCAAAGCGGGTAATGGCATGTTACGCAAAGCCGCCCAGCGCACAGCAATCAATGCGCCCATGCAAGGCACAGCTGCAGACATCATCAAGCAGGCCATGGTTGATATTGATCACTGGCTGAGTACCAGCGTGCTGGATGCCAGATTGGTGCTGCAGGTTCACGATGAGCTCGTGTTTGAAGTGGCGGACGCAGATGTTGCGTTATTGACTGAAGGCGTTCGTTTCCGGATGGTCAGCGCCGCAGCGCTGGATGTCCCTCTGGTGGTTGATGCAGGTGTTGGCGCCAGTTGGGACGAAGCGCACTAGGCCGCGTCGGGACTGCTATCCGGGGCCTCCTCCAGCCAGCCGTCCAGGCGCTGGCTCAGCACGTCAACGCCCAGCCGTTTGAGTGACGAAAAGGCCTGCACTGTCGCATCCATGCCTTCCAGGGCTTCGCGGGCCTTGCGGATGCCATCCTGCACGCCGCCGCGCTTGAGCTTGTCTGATTTTGTCAGCAACACATGCAACGGCAGCCCATTCTGTCTGGCCCAGTCGATCATCATCAGATCAAAGTCCTTGAACACATGACGGATGTCTGTCACGAGCACAAGGCCGGCCAGTGGTGTGCGGGAATTAAGATAGTGCTGCAGGTGAACCTGCCAGTCATCCTTTACTTTCAAAGGCACCTTGGCATAACCATAGCCGGGAAGATCGACCAGATAACGCCCGTCAGCAACCTGAAAAAAGTTGATCAGCTGGGTGCGCCCGGGCGTTTTACTGGTTCGCGCCAGCTGTCCCTGACGGGTGAGCGTGTTGATGGCGCTGGATTTGCCTGCGTTTGAGCGACCTGCGAAGGCGACTTCCCGTATGCTGTCCACAGGGCAATCGCGCAATTTGGCTGCACTTATAACAAAATGAGTCGCTTGATAGTTCATGGGGTGGCATTCTACCGGAGCGGATGATACATAAGCCAGCATAAACAGGCCCATACACAAGCGCAGCAGCTGTGGTATACTCTGTCGCCGCATGACTCAACCGAATTTACAACTGTTCAGGAACTTCGATAATCCATGAAAAGATTAGTATTCACCCTGGCAACATTACTGATGGCTGCTGCCAGCCTGACTGCCCACGCCGCGGGCGATGCCGCTGCCGGCGAACAAAAAGTAGCGATCTGCGCGGCCTGTCACGGCGCCGATGGCAACAGCCAACTAGGCAGCAATCCCAAACTCGCCGGCCAAGGTGAGAAGTACCTGCTCAAGCAGTTGCTGGATGTACAGTCCGGCAAGCGTGAAATCGCATTGATGACAGGGCTGCTGAACAACATGAGTGAGCAGGATCTGGAAGATATATCCGCTTTTTATGCGTCCCAGGAAACGACGCTTGAAGGTGCGGATCCGGCGCTGATAGAACTTGGGCAGCAGATTTATCGTGCGGGCATCCCTGATCTGGGTGTTGCAGCCTGTTCAGCATGTCACTCGCCAACCGGTGCCGGCGTTGCGCAGGCAGGCTTCCCCGCCCTTGGCGGTCAGCATGCAGAGTATATAGCCACCCAGATGAAAGCATTTCGCTCCGGCGCGCGTGACAATGATGGTGACGCAGCGCCGATGCGCAGTGTGTCAGAGCGCCTGACTGACCGCGAGATAGACGCGCTGGCCAGCTATATTTCCGGACTGAATTGACCGGGTGTGAAGGCCACTCCGTCCGGGTGCGCCTTCACGTTAAGCCGGGATTCAGGCTCGCCGCGTTGTAATGAATACTGATACCGAAGTGGAGTAGCAAATATGATGAAGCAGTTTCTGAAAGTTGCCGCAACATCCGTTGCATTGAGCCTGATCGCCTTTTCCGCGTGGGCTCAGCCGTCCCTCTATGTATCCGGGACACATTACGAAACTCTGCCTGCACCCGTGCGCACCAACGATGCTGAAAAGATCGAAGTACTTGAAGTGTTCTGGTACGGCTGCGGTCACTGCTTCCGTTTTCAGCCGCTGGTTGATCACTGGGCAGAAAACGCACCGGACGATGTCGACTATCTGCGCTTCCCTGCCGTCTGGAACGAGTTGATGAAGGTCCACGCGCAGGCATATTACACTGCAGTAAATCTGGATGTGGTCGATAAAGTACATGCACCCATTTTTGAAGCGATCAATCTGCAGAACAATCGCTTGCAGAACGAACGTCAGCTGGCAACACTGTTCGGTAATTACGGTGTCAGCGAAGAAGACTTTTCCAAAGCGTTCAATTCGTTTCCGGTGCGGACACAGGTGAATCAGGCAGAGCGCAAAATGAGCGACTACCAGATTCGCAGTACACCAAACGTTATTGTGAACGGCAAGTATCTCGTCACCACCAACGATGCTGTCCGTACGCAGCAGGATATGCTGGCAATCGTTGACTTCCTGGTCGCCCAGGAACGCGCTGCCCGCTAATCCTCCGCTGAGTCGGCCGACGGCATCCTGTCGGCCGACACGACACTGCCATAGGAACGTGGCCCATGGTTCAACGGATGCGCGATAGTGAAGAGGCACTGCGTTGGAAACGCAAGTTTCTTGATGCACTTGAAGATCACGAACTTCGTGAAAAATCATTAAGTAACCGCATTCGTTTGCTGCGCAGAGGCCTGCTGGGTGTCAGCCTCGCAGGAGACGGCCATGACTCGCAGCTTGACCAGCAACTCGCCGACCTCCGTAAGAGCCTGCGCAATGATGACCGTGAAGTCGGACTTGAACTGTTGCTGGAGAAAATCGAAAAATCGATACTCCGCCTGGACAACGAAAAGACCCAGAGTAATGTTGCACTTCGGGAAGCGTTCACCAGCAGTCTCGCTGAACTGGAACAACTTCCCTTGCCCGGCACTGTGCGCCGGCAGTTAAAAAAATTCTCCCGCAGTCTCTCCGCCCGACTTGAAGATCCTCAGCAACAGGTTGGCCTGATCCGCCAGTTCATCCAGATACTTCGCGAAGCCATTCAGGCCATGATCCAGCAGGAGCAGGCCCGCGAACTGGCAGAACAAAACGACGCCAACCAGACATCTGGCGGAAGTTTCTGGCAACGATTGTTCGCGCCGGCTGATCCTGCTGAACTTGGGGATGCTGCAGAGCCGGAGACACCCGCGCCTCCGCGGCCCGAACCAGCAGCAAAGCCCGCCCACACAGTGCCAGAAACAGACATCCCGGAAGAGCCCGTCAGCATTGACCGACCAGAAGACATCCCGCCGCAAACCGCCCGGCCAGACACAGACCCGCCAGTAGAAGGCGTGGTGCTGACCGATCTTGCCGAGTTTGAGGAGGTTGACGAGGAAGATATTGCGCAGGCCCAGGCCTCTGTCAGCCTGGAAGGTGAGGTATTGCGGGACCGCTCTGGTCTGGCAGAGCCGGCGTTTTCCTATATAGCCGGTCACGTAGAGCCGTTGCTGTTGAGGATACTGGAGTCGATTCACATAAGTGCCGAGTCTTTTGCGCTGGCTGATGCCATTCGGCGTAATATACTCAAGGGACTAAACTGGTACGATTTTGTTGCTGTGCTTGAAGAGATACTGAAAATCCTGCGCAGTACTGCTGATGAGCAGCGAGAGGAATTTCAGGGTTTCCTGGCAGAGGTGAATGAGAGCCTGGCGCAGGTCCAGGCTTTTGTGGACAACTCAAAACGCAAGGCCGAACAGGCCTCCGCCACAGATGCGACAATGGAAGCCCAGGTCCGTGAACAGGTAGATGGCATTTCCCGTGCAGTGCAAAGCGAGGATGCAGACCTGGATGTACTGAAGCATTCGGTGCAGACCCAGATTGGCGCCATTCTAAACTCTCTGGATGGTTTCAGGGTGCAACGACAACATCAGGACAAAGATCTGGCGGGTGAAATGCATCAGCTGGTGGAACGCATTGGCGCGCTGGAAAACGAATCCCGCGAATTGCGCATGCACCTGGCCAGGCAGGAGCAGGTCGCTTCAACCGATACACTGACCGAGCTGCCCAATCGTGACAGCTACAACAAGCGGATCAAGGTGCTGCTGGATGCCTGGCGGGAAGGGCCCGCCAATGAGCGACGTGGTGACGACCGGGCCTTGTGTCTGGCGGTAGCTGATGTTGACCACTTCAAGGCCATCAATGACACCTATGGTCACCTGGCCGGCGACAAAGTGTTAAAAATAATGGCGCGCGAAATGTCAGCACGACTGCGGGACAAGGACTTTGTGGCGCGTTACGGAGGAGAAGAGTTTGTAATTATTCTGCCCGACACCCGCCCTGCCGATGCAGAACATGTACTGAATAAACTGCGTGAGGGCATCGGCAGCATCCCCTTTCATTTCAAGGAAGTAAAAGTTGCCATCACTGTATCATTCGGCCTTGTTGTGGCAACCCGCGATGACACGCCCGACAGTGTGTTCGAGCGCGCCGATCAGGCTCTCTATCAGGCCAAGGATAACGGTCGGAATCAGGTTTATCGCGTACGTTGATTGCTGTTAACATCTCCCCGGCAAACTTTACATGCTCAGCCAGCGTCTGATCATGGATTGAGCCGGTATTGGCAGAACGTAACAGCAACAACAGGGAACAGCTGCATGGCCTTGGGAGATGTCCTGGCAAAACTTCGATTGGTTGACACCGATAGTGCCGGCGACGCATTGCTGCGTCGTGTTGATACTGTGCTGATGCTGTTTGACGATCAGCTGTACAATCTGACCAACCGGAACACAGCAGCGGACGCCAGTGGTGCCGGCGTCGTCATTGATAATAGCAGCCCTGAATCTATTGCCCGGGCGGCCAACAGTCTGCTCGGGAGCAATGGCGCCGCGGATGATCGGGAAGCCAATGTCCTGCTGCTGCTGCCACCGGCGATGTTTTTGGCAACCCCGGTCAACCTGCCGGGTGTTGCGCCGGATGCCAGACGAGCCGCATTGCAGTTGCAGGCTGCCAGTCTGCTACCTGCCTATGATGAACCTTTGTCATTGCTGCTCCCAAACGAGCAGTCAACGCTCGCACTGTGGCTCCCGGAACCTCTGACAGACAATCTGTTCAGCGCTTTTGCCGAGGCTGGTCTGTTTCTGACAGGTATTGCGCCTCGTCCGGCGCTAGTGTCAGCAGATACCGGCGATGAGCGGTTGCTTGTAGACAAAGATGCAAGTGGTATGGCTGTGGTGCAGGTCGATCCGACTGGCTGGCAGCATGTTGAGCAGGTTACCCTGATTGACCTTGAAGAGCCGGTGTTTGCCGACCAGTGGCGCGCGACCCTTGAGCGTTTGGGTTCCACTCACAACGTCCCGGTAAAGCCCCGGGAATTTACCAGCGTAACCGATTATTTCAATGAGCTGACTGAAAACGAGTCAACCGCAGTGTCTGTCAGTCGAATTCAAAATGCAGCTGAGCGCTACGTCATTTATCCACAAGCAGCACTGGCGGCTCGCTATCGACTAACCAAGGGCAAACGGCGCAGTGTCGTTGCAACAGCCGTTGCCGCCACCGTGATCCTGACGGTTTTGCCATTTCTGGTCCAGACCCTGCAGGCCAGAAGCCTGCAATCACAGCTGCAACAGGTACGCGAACTGGCTGCTCCGGCTCGCGCGGATCAATCGGCAGTGCGGGAGTTTGAGGATCAGTGGGGCGTACTGACTGAATTTCCGCGGCAGGATCTGGCCACGGTCCTGCTGACATTGCAGGACGTAATCGCACCCAGCGTGTTGACGTCCATCGAGATAGAAGAGGGTTTCATTACCATAGAAGGTGACAGCCCGGATCCGCAGAACCTGCTGGAGCAGCTGGAGCAGAACCCGCTGTTTACAGAAGTGGATTTTGCCAGAGCAACTAACAATACCCGCTACTATATTGACCTGCGGCTGACGTCGGTAAACTTCCCTGCGTACCAGGAATGGTATTTCCCGGAGGTGAACTGACCGTGGCATCCAGATCACTGACTTCCCGGGAGAAAAATATCCTGCGTCTGGGCGCCGCAGTTGCTGTTGTTTTGCTACTGAGCAATGGAATCCCGGCACTGACCAAAGTCTATCAGGCGCGAGCTGACCGTATAGAGCAGTTGCGGGATGAAATAGCCCGCGAGCAGCGCCTGGTGGACGATACCAGTGTCTGGCGCGAGCGTCGGACACAAATTGAGGAGCAACGCCCGCAGCTCGACAGTCTGGTTTTTCCGGGCAATGCAACCCCGATGCTTACAGCGGCCATACAACGCCAGGTAAGAGAATATGCCGCAGCAGCAGGTGTCATTATTAATTCCACCCGGCTGGCAGAATCAGAGCAGACCGAGGGTTGGCTAAAAGTGGAACAGAGTCTTTCATTTACATTGACTGATCAAAGCGGCACGCTCAGTTTCCTGCGGCAACTCGAAAATGCAGCGCCGTTTCTGGGTGTGACAGATTTTTCCATGCGTCGTAATCGCAACCAGTACACCGGTGATATTACAGTGGTTGGTCTGAGCCGCTCGGCAGGCAACGGTTCGGGAGGCGGGCAATGACCACGACAACCACTGTTATCACCTTGCCGGTTTTCAGTCAGTTGCTGGAACCGGTTGGCATTGTGCCAGCCCAGGATTTCGCCGACAGCCATACCCTGCTGTGCGATGCCATACCCGATCTGCAACTGCGGCAGAAAATCCGTTTTGTCATGCAGCAGCCACTGCAATTCAGACCGGGCACTGCCGACGAAGTTAAACGATTGATTAAATACTGGCGGGCAGAATTGTCTCCGACCATTGATCCGGCAGGAGAAGACCTGTTTGTATCCGGGTTTGAGGACGATGAGGAACTAAAAGATCTGGCATCCGAGGCGCCGATTATCCGCCTGGTCAATCACCTGTTTGCCAGGGCGCTGGATCTGAATGCCAGTGATATTCACTTTGAACCCAATGAAGAATATCTGGATGTCAGGTGCCGGGTTGACGGTATCATGCACCGAATTGAGCGACTGCCTGTCAGAATCAATACCGCCGTGGCTTCGCGACTCAAGCTGATGGCCCGGCTGGATATAGGCGAAAAACGTCTGCCGCAGGACGGGCGTATTGATTACAAGATTGGCGGCAAACAGCTGGATATGCGAGTCTCCACGTTGCCAGGTGTACATGGTGAGTCGATAGTACTGCGGATACTTGATCGCAGTGATACCGCGGTCAGTCTGCAACAGCTTGGCATGCCGCAGAATATTCTGGCTACCTATCAGAATCTGATTAACCAGCCGCACGGCATGATCCTTATTACCGGTCCGACCGGCAGCGGCAAGACCACAACGCTGTACGCCACACTGGAAAAAATAAACAACCAGACCACAAAAATAATTACCGTCGAAGATCCGGTTGAATATCAACTGGCCGGAGTGACCCAGATACAGGCCAACGCAGCAATCGGCCTGACGTTTGCCGCTGGTTTGCGCTCCATTGTCCGTCAGGATCCGGACGTTATCATGGTGGGTGAAATCCGCGATCATGAAACGGCTGAAATTTCCATTGAGTCAGCATTGACCGGCCATCTGGTGTTCTCCACGTTGCACACTAATGATGCCGCCGGCGCCATAACACGTCTGCAGGATATGGGCGTGGAAGGTTATCTGATCAGCTCCAGTCTTTTATGCGTACAGGCCCAGCGTCTGGTGCGCCGTATCTGTACGGATTGCGGGCAGTCCCACCAGCTTACGCCGGATGAGGCGCAGGTGTTACAGATTAACGCGCAGGACTATCCCATGGTGCGCAAAGGCGCCGGTTGCGAACGCTGTGGTGGTACAGGTTATCGGGGACGCATAGGGCTGTATGAATTACTGGTCATGTCCGATGCCATCCGTCACGAAATCGCCATTGGTTCGGATGCCAATGTCATCCGCGAACAGGCAATCCGTGAGGGCATGAAAACCCTGCGCGAAGATGCCCTGGAAAAACTGGCCGCGGGCATGACGACACCTGAAGAAGTGGTGCGTGTGACCCGCGCAGGGGCTATCGTATGAGCATGGCCCATTTTACCTATCAGGCCTACGACGCGAGCGGCAAGGTGCACAGCGGGCAGTTGTCAGCTGAATCGGAGCGGGACGCGGTGCGTCTGCTGCAGGGCCGACAGCTGACACCGGTGAAAATCTCTGTGGCGCAGTCAACAGGCAAACGCAGCGGTGCCAGTGGTAAAAAAATCAGGTCAGCAGATCTGCTGGACTTCACCAACGGACTCAGGACACTGGTGGAAGCACGTGTGCCACTGGATAAATCACTGCGACTGCTGGAAGGCATTACCGAGTCTGCCGGTATGCGTGAACTGGTAATGGCCATGCGCAAGGATGTCAAAGAAGGTAAAAGTCTGGCCGAGGCCATGGAGAGCCGGCCGGACGTGTTCTCCAGAATGTACATAAACATCGTTCGTGCCGGTGAGGAAGGCGGTATTCTGCATCAGTTGCTACCGGATCTGGCCAGTTTTCTGGAGACCAGTGCCAGGAACCGTCAGGCGGTGATTGCCGCCATGATTTACCCCATTGTTCTGCTGGCAACCGGTGTGATTTCTGTTGCGTTGCTGTTGATATTTGTGATCCCGCAGTTTGCCATCATGTTTGAAGATGCCGGCACTGATATCCCGGCCTCAGCGGCGTTTCTGCTGGCGCTCAGTGACGCATTGAAGCGTTATGGGTGGATAGCGATAGTGGCAATCGCCGGCGGCATTTTCTGGTGGCGACTGCAGGACCGTGATCCGGCCAGCAAGCTCAGAAAGGATGCATTTTTGTTACGAACACCCCTGTTGGGGCAATTGTTGCTGTATCGTGAGTGCGCAGTATTCGCCCGTACACTGGGCGCCCTGCTGGGCGCCGGGATTCCGTTGATCCGGGCATTGCGAGTGTCGCGTGATGTGGTGGCGAACACCGAATTGATACGATTGCTGACCAAAGTGGAAGAGGATGTTCGCGGGGGCGCAGGTTTGGGTATTTCACTTGAGAAAGCACTGGTATTTCCCACGTTGTTGCACCAACTGGTAACCGTGGGTGAAGAAACCGGCAGAACTGGCAGCATCCTGCTAAAGACAGCGGAAACATTTGATCAGACTGTCAAGAACCAGATGGCCAGCCTGGTCTCCGCCCTGCAACCCGGTTTGATACTCATTCTGGGTATTGCGGTTGGCGGAATAACCATCACGATGTTATCAGCTGTTTTCAGCATGAATGCGGTGCAATTTTGATGAAAACAAACAGCGGCACAGACAGGCGTAAGGAGAGAAAAACGGTGAAAGGTAATTTCAGACAACTGGCTGTGCTGGGACTGGCAATCAGTCTGGTGTCATGTACGGCAACCAGCCCTGGTGGTCCGGGCAGCAGCACTGCTGCAAACCCGGCGGGCGCATCGGCCGCCCGTGTGACCGGAGCTCAGTTGCCCTCACCTGTTGTACTGGGCAACGTAGAGCTCAGTGACGAGGCAAAGGAGCGCCAGGCGCTGATAGATGAAATCAACCGCGATGGTGATCGCGGTCAAATGGCAAACTACCGCGAGAACGTGCCGGCACCGGTACAGGCGCCGAGTGATCGTATCCTCACGCTTGACTATGAGCAGGCCGATCTGCGGGACGTACTGGCAGAGCTGGCTGACGCACTGGATATCTCCATCATTATCGATCCGTCCATCGATGATAAGGTCAGTTTGCGTACCGCACAGAACCGACCACTGAACTTTGATGATATCTGGCCCCTGATCAGACTGCTGGTGCGTGAAAACGGCATCGTCCTTGAGCAGATCGGTAATATCTGGCGAGCCCAGAAGGGTACCAGCAATGTGCCGGTGGAAATCGCCACGCCACAAACAGTTGCAACTGGCACGGCGATGCGCATCATGCAGGTGACTCCGTTGACGTTTGTGTCTGCGTCGTCGACGCTGGAAGTGCTGAGTCCGCTGCTGGAGCCAAGCGGCCAGGTAACCCGTATTGGTAGCAGCAATACGCTGGCTATCACCGCAACCAGATCCGAACTTTCCCGCATAAACGAGCTACTGAACCTGATAGATGACGATCCGTTCCGTAATCAGGGTATTCAGCTCTATCCGCTAAGCAGCGCCAGCGCAACAGATGTTGCACAGGAGCTGCGTGATATTCTTACATTAATTGAGGGGTCATCACCGGCCTACCAGATTCAGGGCCTGGATCGAATCAATGCATTGCTGGTAACAGCGCCAGCCAGTCGGGGCTTCGAAGAGATCAGTCGCTGGATTCGCATTCTGGATGCTGACCGTCAGGAGCAGGCCGAACAGTTGTTTCAGTATCGGGTAAAAAACCTGAATGCCACGGATCTGGCAGCAACCTTGACGGAAGTGTTCAGGGTGGAGGAAACCAGTCAATCCGATACGGCAGACAACAACACCAGTGCAGAGCAACGTGATGCGGAAACGCTGGTTTTTCTTAATGATACCGGCAATCCGGTGGCACGCACGCAGAGTGCCAGTCCGTCAGCCCCGGCGCCGACTGAAATTGCCATTTCGGCCAATCTGAGAGTCAGCATTGTGGCTGACGAACCGACCAACAGCCTGTTGATTCGTGCCAATCCGCGTGATTATCGCCAGTTGCTGGCTACCATCAATCAGCTGGATGTTGCTCCGCTTCAGGTGATGATCAGTGCGGTTATCGCACAGATAGTGCTGACAGACGATACCTCCTTTGGCGTGGACTGGAGCCGGGTGTTGGAGAATGCCACTACCGGTGATGTGAGGGATGTAAGTACCGGATTTCTGCCTGGTCGTGCCGAGGGCGCAGATTCCTCCCTGGGTGGGCTGCTGTTTAACAGAGCATTTCTCGATGGTGCCGCGCGGGTTGAAGCAACACTGGAAGCAATCGCCATTAACAACGATGTCAGGCTGCTGGCCCGGCCGTCATTGACTGTCATCAATAATCAGGAGGGACTGATCCGCATAGGTGCCGAGGTGCCTGTGCAGCTTGGAGAAACCGTGGGTCTGGGTGGCAGTGCAACCACCAATATCCAGTATCGCCCAACGGGAATCGAGTTGCAGATAACACCGCGAATCAATGATGACGGCGTGGTCAATCTGCGCATCCGTCAGGAATTGTCCTCGGTGTCCGGCTCATCAGGTGTGAATCAGAACCCCATTTTCCAGAATCAGGAAATTGAAACCACCGTGGTTGTGCGCGACGGTGACAATGTGGTGCTGGGTGGTCTGATCCAGAACGCCAATGATCAGCTCAATACGGGTGTACCCTACCTGAACCGTGTGCCGGGCCTGGGGCGGTTGTTCAGCTATCAGCAGGATAATAATGAGCGGCGGGAATTATTTATTGTGTTGCGTCCGGAGATTGTTAATCTGAACGACCAGAATGATGCGCGCTACCGTGAGATCCTCAGCCGTTTTGAACTGGCCGCTGAGATGATTGAAGATTTTTGAGCTTAAAATGAGGAGCCATACCATGAAACGTCATCAATCAAGTGCCGGCAGCCGCGGTTTTACCATCATAGAACTGCTTATTGTGATGGCCATCCTCGGCATGCTTGCGGTCATGGTTGCACCCAATCTGTTTAATCAGGCAGATGGCGCACGCCGTGATGCGACGTTGTCGCAGATATCCTCACTGGGTAGCGCACTGGATGCCTACCGACTGGATCTGGGGCAGTATCCGGATTCGCTGGAAGGCCTGGTCCGCAACAACAGCAACCGTTCAACCTGGAACGGCCCGTATCTGCGCGGCGATGTGCCGGTGGATCCCTGGGGCAATGAATACGTGTATGAAGCCAGTGGCCGGACGTTCACGCTGATGTCTTACGGTGCGGATGGACGTCCGGGTGGAGAGGGGAATGACGCCGATATTGGCGACTGAACACAGGCATCAGCAGGGGTTCACCCTGCTGGAATTACTTCTGGTGCTGGGCATTCTGGGCATGATGGCGATGCTGGTCGGCCCGGGGCTCAACTCCCTGGACTCGCCCGGGTTTAATGCTCAGGTTCGCGAGGCAACGGGATTGCTTAATCATGCCCGTCGCATGGCTGTGGTGCAGGGGCAACCGGCACGAATAGAGTTCAGTGTGATCACGCCGGGCGATTCCGTCGATACCAGCGCTGACAGCCTGCCACCGGGAATGGTCGGGCGCTGGCAGAGCCGCGATCTGACACTGGTGCATACCAGCAGTACCGGTCAACACACCGACATCGACAGCTCTCTGGAGATTGAATTTTATCCCGAAGGTGGCAGCACCGGCGGTCAGCTGACATTCACGCAGGGTAATCGCCAGGCAGACATCACGATAGATCCATTCTCCGGACGTGTCAGGAAAACCGACCATGACTAGCATGCCGGATATGATAAATCATCAGCGTGGCTTCACGTTGCTGGAAGTCATGATTGCCCTGACAATAACCGCCACGGTGCTGGGCAGCCTGTTCGCGCTGGCCGCCGGCAGCAAACAGTTGGCGGTCCGCACTCAGGCGACTCTGCTGGAAACCACCGATGCCCGCGCGGCCATCAACTTTGCATTGCTGGACAATCAGTTCCGGCGTATTGATGACGTGCGCGCCAACGATCGGTTCTCCATTCAGGCAGACGGCCTGCTGGAAGATCCGCTGCGTCGCACCACACCACTTAACGACCTGCTGGAATCCTACCGTATTGTAGATGAAGAAACCGGCGAAGAGTTTTATGGTGTGCGCTGGGTCCGTTCGGATCTGCCACGATGAAACGGTCGGCCGGTTTTACCCTGCTGGAGATCATGATCGCCCTGTCGTTGACGGCGATGTTGTTGAGCATGCTGACCGCCGGTGTCTACGGTGTGGTCAGAGACTGGGATAACAATGCCGAGGCGCTGGAAAACAGCCTGGACCAGACGATTGCCGCGCTGCAGCTGGAGCGCGCGCTCCAAGGGGCTTTTCCACACAGCTTCCGCGACACCGAAACGCTGGTGAGACATGTCTACTTTGATGGTCTGGCCGATGAGCTGGCCTGGGTGTCCAGTGTATCTCCGCAACGCAATACCGGGCTGACCGCCTGGCGTCTGTTTTCCGATGCGTCCGAAGGCCTTTATCTGCAACTGACGCCGGCATTCAGCGACGATCCTGAAAGCCGGTTGCTGGCAGCAGCGCCCCGCCTGCTGCTGGCCGGTTACACCGCAGAGTTCCAGTACCTTTACGAGGATCTGCAGTTCCAGCGAGTCTGGCGCGACGACTGGCCGGGCCGTGAATTCAATATATTGCCGATGGCAGTGCATGTGCGTCTGATTCCCATTGACGGGGATACAGAGCATGAACTGGATATTGTGGCACCTGTTGCTGCCCGCGAACACCGCAGTCTGCGCCCGAATCTGGAGCTGATCCGATGAGACGCTGGCCTGCAGCAACGCCACATTCCAGCCGCGGCGCCGTGCTGATCATGGTGCTCTGGACTGCAGTGGTACTGACTGTGCTGGTGACGGTACTGGCCACCAATGTGCGACTGTCGGCGACAACAGCGTTCCACAATAAAACCGGCAGCCGCGATTTTGCCGATGTCATGGCCGCAATAAATCGGGCAGAAATGGAGCTGATGCTGGAGCGCATGCCGGTGCCTGTTGGTCAGGAATTGACGCTGACCGATGAGGGAGAGTTCCGTATTCCGGCCTACCGGTTTAACGGTCAGCCGCTGGCACTGCATTATCCGGCCAGTGAACAGATGGTCGTGCGGATTTACGATCATGCTGGCAAGGTCAACCTTAACGGGATAACACGCCCCCGTCTTCAGCTACTGATCGAACACCGGCTTGGTCCCGGGTTTAATCCCGTGCAGGTCCAGGAGCTGCTGGCAGCGTGGGCCGACTGGACGGACCTGAATACGCTGGAGACACCCGGAGGCGCGGAGGATGAGTATTACCTGACGCTTGATCCGCCGTATACCGCGCGTAACGCACGGGAACTGGACAGCGTGGAGGAAATTCGTCTGATCCGTGGTTTTGACGAGCTGTTCGGAGACATCAATCTGGACGCAGCATTTACAGTGTACGGAACCGCAGGGGCGGTCAATCCCAATCTGGCCAGTCGCGAGGCGCTGATGCTGCTGCCGGGAATGGACGCCGACCTGGTGGAACAGATTATCGCCTATCGCGAGCAACGCGATTTCAGGACAATTCGTGAGGTCGGCGAAATAGTCCCGCTGGAACGCATGGTAGAGCTGTCGCCCTGGCTGGGTTTTAACACGTCCAGTTTTTATTCAGTCTATGCCTACCCTGCCCCACCCCTGCCCGAGGAAGAAAGCCTTGAGCGCCGGGTACTGAACAATGAGCCTGTGCAGGCACCGGCAGCAGATACCGTTACCCGGGCATACATGCAGATTCTGGAGGTGCGTCGCGGGGACATGCGTGGGCGGGTGTACAAGGTTCATCCCTACGGGCAATTGCCGGACACGGCGCCGGCGCGGATTGAATACTGATGCCTGAACTCAGGGTGCTTTTTCAGAGTGCTTTGTCAGAGTGCTTGGTCAGGGTGCATTGCCGTGCCGGACGGACCAATCCGTTTTCATGATAAACGGCCCCACACCTTTATTGGCTTTCACCGTGATTTCCGGGCTTGGTTTGGTTTCGTACCACAGCAGTCCGCTTTCATCAGATACGCCGCCCAGTACATGAAAACGTCCCACGCGGATAGCCAGTGCATGCAGGTGCACCTGCACAGTCAGTATTTCGCCTTTGCGGAAAGGGCCATTTTCCACTTCGGGCCGGTTGATGGCCAGGTATGAGGATATGACTTCCTCAAGATCTTTCATGAACGCAAACCCAAAATAACAGCGCACATTGTCGTTCAGCACCTCAACCTTGATTTCAAGAATCAGGTCCTGCAATGGCTCCGCAATTTCGACAGGATTGCCAGCAGTGTCCCGCACAACCGTATGAATAATGCGGCAGTCCTTGTTGGCCGACTCCGGTGCCGGCTGCTCTGAGGTGCTGCCGGGCTCTGGTGCGGCATACACCCGGCGGCTATTACAATAGTCCTCGTAGTGCGCAACAATTTCCTCGCTCTTGCCAATCTCGCGAATGCGACCTTTCTCCAGCCAGATGGCGGTGTCACACAATTCCTGCACGTGATACATGGAGTGGCTGCAGAACACCATGGTCTTGTTCTGTTCGCGAAACTGCTTCATGCGTTGCACACACTTCTTCTGAAACGCAATATCGCCCACCGAGAGAGCTTCATCAATGACCAGCACATCCGGGCGCACCATGGTCGCAATGGAAAATGCCAGCCGCACATACATGCCGGAAGAATAGGTTTTGACAGGCTGGTCGATGAAGTCGCGCAGCTCGGAAAACTCGATGATGTCGTTTTCCATGGCATCAATGTCGTGATCAGGCACACCCAGCAGGCTGGCGTTGAGGTGAATGTTGCGCCGGCCGCTGAACTCCGGGTGAAAACCTGCCCCCAGTTCCAGCAGGGCGGCAACCTGGCCACGAATGTCGATGGAGCCGGCGGTTGGCTCAACGGTGCCCACCAGCAGCTTCATCAGTGTGGATTTGCCGGCACCGTTATCACCAATGATACCCAGGCTTTTGCCCTCCAGCACATTAAAGGAAATATCCTGCAGCACATGGAAATTGCGGTGGCGTGGTTTGCGTGTGAACAGCTCCAGCAGCCGGTCCTGGGGCCGGTTATAGATACGGTAGTCTTTAAAAAGGTTTTCTACGGAAATACTGTGCATTATAAAACGTCACCGAAAGCATGTTTGATGCGCATGAACAGCCAGCCACCGCCAAAAAAACTGATCACGGCCGCCAGCACCATAATCTGAAAGTGCTGCAGGGAGAACTCTCCCAGCACAATGATCTCGCGGTAAAACTGCACAAAACTGTGCATCGGGTTGAGCATCATCCAGGGCTGCACGCTGTCCGGCAGCATGGACAGCGGATAGATGATGGGAGTAAGGAAAAACCAGGCCGTCAGCAACAGCGCAACAATCTGCTGAATATCGCGCAGGAACACACAAAATGCCGACAGGATGGCAACCATACCCATGGTAAACAGAAACTGCAGCCCCAGCGCAACCGGCAGCCACAACCACATGGGATCAAAAAAACCACCAAATGCCAGATACACCAGGAACACAAAAAACGCGATGCCGTGCACCAGATAGGGAACCAGCGTGCCGACCATGGGTATCAGCTGCACCGGAAACATCACCTTGGTAATCAGCGGTGCTTTTTCAATCAGCATGCCGCTGGCTTTACCCATGGCATCGGCAAATGCAAACCAGGGCAGATAGCCGATCATCAGGAAGACCACAAACGGCACATCACCAAACTCCTCCGGCACCGGCGCCCGGAACACCACGCTGAACACAAAGGAGTAAATCATGATGTTGACGATGGGTGTGACAAACAGCCACAGGAAACCACCCAGTGAGCCGGCAAACTGGCTGCTGAATTCCTGGCGGACAAATTGATGAAACAGGCGGAAGTGGCGGACCGGTGAAAATGTCCATTGCTTCAGCAGGCTAATAGTCATATGTGGCAAAACCCCCTACAATCGGCGACATGATACCTGAACATGTGCTTGTCCCCTATACACAATGTGAATTGCCGCCCGGCCCATGGGTGGTGTTTGCACCACATGCCGACGATGAAACGTTTGGTATGGGTGGGGCATTGCATAAAGCGGCGCAGGCCGGCATCCAGACGCATGTAGTGGTCATGACCGATGGGGCCCTGGGTGGGGAAAACAGTTGTGACACTGAGCAGGCAGCGACACTGATTGAAATTCGTGAGTCTGAGGTAAGGGCTGCCTGTGATGTGCTGGGCGTGCACTCGGTGTTTGGCCTGGGTGAACCCGATCGTGGATTACAGCCTGAAGCATCGCTTATCGAGCGTATTGCCGGAATTATCGCGGATCACAAAGCCGGCACGGTGTTTTTTCCCGGCGTGCTGGAGTTGCACCCCGATCATCGTGCCACAGCTCAGCTGGTCTGGTCTGCACTACTGAGTCTGACTGCCCGTCGCTGGCGCGGACTTCAGCCGCAAATCTGGTCGTATGAGATCAGTGTGCAAAGTCCGGTCAACCGGCTGATGGATATCACCGCGGTGATGGCTGTCAAGCAGCAGGCAATGGATATCTATGTCAGTCAGAACAGTCAGAATAACTATCCGGAACTGATCATGGCGCTTAACAAGGCACGTACGTTTTCCATGCCGCCAGAGGTGTGTTTTGCCGAAGCCTTTTACTGCTATCCGCCACAGGCGATGGCAGATGCCATGACTCTGCGTCAGGCGGCGGAGCAGATGATGAACAGATACTGGGATGAATAGGCATTTTTGAAGCCAGGCAAACTAAGCGGTAACATGATGAGTCTAACGACTATAAAACGGGAATCTATTCATTAACGCGGGGAATCTGACAATGGCATGGCGAGTAGCAGTGTGCACGATTTTGATCGGTGCTGCCTGGATGCCTGCAGGTGCGCAGACGCCAGCCCAGACACCAGCCCAGACACCAGCCCAGACACCAGCCCAGACACCAGCACAGACTCTGGGTCTGTTTGAGCCAGTTGAACAGACAGCACAGCCGCAACAGCCAGCTGCAGAAGTGTCGCGTCCGGTTGAAGTCAGTCGCGGCAGCGCGCCGCAGTTTGTGCTGATCGGCACCAGCAATATTGCCGGCAAACACCGGGCCAGGTTGCGCACGCAAAGCGGACAGGTGGTGGTTGTGAATCTGGGTGACGATGCCGCCGGCACTGTGCCGGGGTTCCCGGGATTTCAGATAGAAGAGGCCGCCAACCGGCAAATCCTGATGCGCCATCCTGCCAATACACCCTGCTATGCGTCGCCTGCACAGGGAGTCAATTGCCCATCGTCGGATGTCGCGCGATTACAGCTCACCACGGCGCAGGCCATTCAGCGTTCACCGGTCTCAGAGCCAGCACGCAATACCCGCCAGGAAGTTTCAGCCGGGAATTCAGTGCCGGCCGAAGATGCTGCACAGGCTCCGCCGGATAACCCGTTTGCGGCAGCGTTGCGGGCGGCCCGCGAGCGCGCGGAAGCCGATCCTGCGGTGTCGCGTGCCGAGGCAGAGCGTTTCAGGCCGCGTCGTATAGATCCTGCTGATGTGCCCGAAGGCAGCCGTCTGGTCCGTACTCCATTTGGTGATCGAATCGTCAGTGAACAGTGATACGCCCCCATCCCTGACGGTTTCCATTGTTGTTTATACACTGGACAAAGCGGTGCTCACACGGACACTTGAATCGTTGCAGGTGGCCGCGCGCCGGGCGCTGGACGCAAACCTGCTGCGCGGCATCACTCTCTATCTGATTGACAATGCCGAGTCTGATACCAATACCCCCATACTGGCGGCGTTGCTGGAGGCTCAATTGACGTCTATGCCGGAAGCCAAGGAAAGTTGCGTGCTGTCCGGACATGGCAATATCGGGTACGGACGCGCCCATAATCTGGCCATCAGTCGGACTGCACAGCATGTGGGCCAGGCAAATGATCTGTTTCTGGTTCTTAATCCGGATGTCATTGTGCAGCCCGACACCTTGTGTGTCGGTATTGACTGGCTTGCATCCCACCAGCAGACAGTTGCCGTTGCGCCTGCCATCAGCGATGGCAGCGGTCACACCGCCTCCGCCTGCAAACGCTACCCCAGTGTGCTGGATTTTGTCCTGCGCGGATTTGCCCCCACGGTTATCAAAAAGCACTTTGCAAAGCGACTGGCTCACTATGATATGCAGGACCTGCCATCTGATCGGCCCAGCGAGGACATCCCGGTGATCAGTGGATGTTTTATGCTGTTTCGCCAGTCCACGCTGCAGCAGCTGAACGGTTTTGATCCGGGCTATTTTCTGTATTTTGAGGACTTTGATCTGGCACTGCGGGCACATACGCTGGGCACGCTGACCTATCTGCCGGCAATGCGCATTACTCATCTGGGTGGCCACAGTGCCAAAAAGGGTCTGCGTCACATTGGCATGTTCGGACGCTCCGGTTTCCGGTTTTTTAATACTCACGGCTGGCGCTGGTCATGATGTCCACCGTACTGGTCACCGGCGCCAGCGGGTTCATCGGGCAGGTGTTACAGCTGCGGTTGACGGAGCATGGACATCAGGTCAGGGCGCTGGCGCGTCCAGAGCAGGATCTGCTCAGCCCCGACAGTCTGGACCAGTTGTGCGCCGGTGTGGATACCATCTATCACCTGGCGGCGTGTGCGCATGTCAACCAGGCTGGGCGCGATGCGCTTTTTACCACCAACGTCATCGGTACCGATAATCTGCTGCAGGCGGCGATCCATGCCGGTGTTCCGCGTTTTGTGTTTGTCAGCAGCATTCTGGCGGATCCACACTATGACGTGCCCCGCACCGCCTATGGTGAGTCAAAGTACCAGGCCGAGCAATTGCTGACAGAAGCGCACCGGGCAGGCCGGATCAGGGTCAGTATTGTCCGGCCCGTAAACGTCTACGGGCCTGGTATGAAAGGCAATCTGATGACGTTGCTTAAGCTCATCAACAGGGGGCTGATGCCACCTCTGCCGCGTTTTGAGCATGAATTTTCCCTGATAGGTGTGAGTGATCTGTGTGAGGCCATCATGCTGACTGGCCGCAAACTGGCGCAGGACGATGGCACAGCCACAGCCACAGCCACAGGTACGGGCATGGGCCCAGCCGTGCTGCCGGTGACAGACGGCCAGCGCTATACTATCAAGGCCGTGGAGCAGGCGATGCGACAGGCGCTGGGCAAACCACAGCCTGCATGGGCAAGCCCGCGCTGGGTATTTTATCTGGCGGCGCTGGGTCTTGAAATTGCCGGCAAGGTATTGCGACTGAACAACTCACCGGGGCTGCGCTCCTATCGCGCGCTGGCGCGCAACTACCGGGTGGACGACTCAACAAGCCGGATGCAACTGGGGTATAATCCGCGCGCGACGCTGTATCAGGCTTTGCCCGCCATTGTTCATACCGGTATTTACAAAAGGCCACAACAAAAGGACTCATGATATGACCCCGCCCGAGACGGCCACGACTCATACCACAAAAGGAATTATTCTGGCCGGCGGCACCGGCTCCCGCCTTCACCCGATGACCATTTCAGTCAGCAAGCAGCTGATGCCGGTGTACGACAAGCCGATGATTTACTATCCGCTCTGTACGCTGATGCAGGCAGGTATCCGGGATATCCTGATCATTACCACACCGGCAGATCTGCACCTTTACCAGCATCTGCTGGGAGATGGCAGCAAATGGGGTCTGAATCTGCAGTATGCGGAGCAGCCAAGCCCCGATGGTCTGGCGCAGGCTTTCCTGATTGGTGAAGACTTTATCGGCAATGACAGCGTGTGTCTGATACTGGGAGACAATATCTTCTACGGCAACTCGCTGGAGGAAAAACTGCAGCGGGCAGCGCAGCAGAAAAGCGGCGCCACCGTGTTTGCCTACTACGTCAACGACCCCGAGCGCTACGGTGTGGTCGCGCTGGATGAGAACAACACCGCCATTGATCTGGAAGAAAAGCCGCTCAAACCCAAATCCAACTATGCGGTTACCGGTCTGTATCTGTATGACAATGATGTCGTGAACATTGCCAAAAATATCAAACCGTCGGCGCGTGGCGAGCTTGAAATTACTGACGTCAATAGAACCTATCTGCACCGTGGTCAGCTGCAGGTTGAACTGTTCAATCGTGGCACCGCCTGGCTGGATACCGGCACAGTGCAGTCTCTGCTGGATGCGGCCAATTTCATCCGGGTGCTCGAAGAGCGTCAGGGTCTCAAGATTGCCTGTCCGGAGGAAATTGCCTACAGCAATGGTTATATTAGCGCGGAGCAACTGCGTGCGCTGGCTGCGCCACTGGCCAAAAGTGGTTACGGGCAGTATTTGTTGAACCTGATCAGGGTTTAAATTATTCACTAACGCATTATTCACAAACGATTCACCGCTCAATGCAGGAGCGATTGCCTGAATATGAAAATCACCCCCACCGCTATTCCGGATGTGTTGTTGCTGGAGCCTGTTGTCTATGGTGATCATCGCGGATTTTTTATGGAAATTTTTCGTCAGTCGCTGTTTGACGACGTGCTGCCGGGGGTGAAATTTGTCCAGGACAATCACAGCAAATCTGCTCAGGGCATTCTGCGTGGCCTGCACTACCAGTTGAAACAACCCCAGGGCAAACTGGTGCGAGTGGTAGCCGGCGAGATATTTGATGTGGCGGTGGACATGCGCGAAGATTCACCGACCTTCGGGCAGAGCGTTGGGGCCATTCTGTCAGCGGACAACAAACATCAGCTGTGGGTGCCGCCGGGCTTTGCACACGGGTTTTATGTGACCAGTGACAGTGCTGAAATGGTCTACAAGTGCTCCGATTATTACGCGCCCGATGACGAGTACAGCCTGCAGTGGAACGATCCGGCACTGGGCATAGACTGGCCGCTGGTAGCCGGTGCCGGCGAGCCGGTGCTGTCGGACAAGGATAAACATGCGTCAAGTTTTGCTGACGCGCCCAAATATGTCTCCCGGGACGCAGGCTGATACTATTCAGCGCAATCAACTGGAATCACCATGACCACCGATAGCAGCATCAACCGACAGACAATTTTGCTGACCGGCGCGGGCGGGCAGTTGGGGCAGACGTTGCAGCAGGCGCTGTCGCCGGACAAATACCGGGTTGTGCCCATTGCGCATGCCGGCCTGGACATCAGTGATGAAGCGGCGGTGCGCCGTAAACTGGATGAGATCAGGCCGGATGCCATTATCAACGCGGCGGGTTACACGGCTGTCGATGCGGCTGAGCAGGATGATCTGACGGCACGCGCTGCCAATGCCACCGGACCAAAAAATCTCGCTCGCTGGGCAGCCGGCAATGATGCCTGGTTACTGCATATTTCCACAGATTTTGTATTCAGCGGCTGTAATTCCCGCCCATACAAACCCGACGATCAGACCGATCCGCTGAGCATCTACGGGCGCACCAAACTGGAAGGCGAACTGCATGTGCGGTATCTGGCACCCGGGCACAGTCTGGTGTTGCGTACCTCGTGGGTATACTCACAGTTTGGTCGCAACTTTCTTAACACCATGCTGAAATTGATGGCGGAAAAAGAAGGTCTCAACGTTGTAGGTGACCAGATCGGTTCGCCCTCCTCTACGTGGGGTCTGGCGCGTTGCATAGAGGCTGCGCTTGAGAGCAGACCGCTGGGTATTCTACACTGGAGCGATGCGGGTGTGGCCAGCTGGTATGATTTTGCTGTTGCGATTCAGGATGAGGCGCTTCGTGTGGGTCTGCTGACAAAAAAGATCCCGGTCGTTTCCATCCCTACTCATGAGTATCCGACGCCAGCCCGGCGGCCAGCCTACAGTGTGCTGGATAAATCGGAGACAATCGCGCAACTGGGCCTGCAACCGCGGCACTGGCGCCACGAGCTGAATGACGTCATCGGCCGCCTGGTAAGTGGCAACTGATTCAGGAGAGCAGTAACACATGCAAACGCGTAATCCATTTATCCTGGCGGTGATGCTCATGCTGTTGGCCCTCCCGGTCTGGTCGTCCACGCTGGAGCAGATGAGTTTTGAAGAAGTGCTGGAAACGGCCGAGTTCATCTTTGAGGGGCGCGTTGTGTCCGTGGAAGGCAGACAGACGGGGCCACGCGCAATACACACCTTTGTCACCTATGAGGTGCTGGATGTTCTGAAGGGAGACGCCTCCCTCGAGGAGCTGGAGCTGAGTTTTCTGGGCGGCACGGCAAACGGACGACAGATGGTGGTAACTGAACTGCAGTTGCCTCAGGTTGGTGAAAGCGGATTCTATTTTGTGGAATCTCTGCACGAGCCGATGGTCAACCCGTTGACAGGCTGGTCGCAGGGACATTTTCTGATAGAACAGAATTTACGCGGCCAGGCAGAAGTGCGCACGGCCGGGCGTGATCCGGTCTATGAGCTGCAGGCCTCACCGCCGCAGGCAAGTCAGCAAATTCTGGGTCATGAAGGGGCAGCCCGGGGTGTGCAGATTCAGGCGCTGACAGAAGCCCGGCGTCCGATGTCTCCGGTGAGTTTCAAGGCGCGGGTTCAGGATCTTTTGCAGCAGCAAACCAGGCAGGAGCAGATCTCACCATGAAACTGGTTACCGGATTAACGGCAGGTCTGTTGCTGACCGTCAGCGCAACGCATGCGTTTGCCCAGTCCTGTCCGCCCGGCACACGCTGGCCAGGGGCAACCACCACGCTGCATTTTGCCATGCCCAACCAGTCTCCCAGCGGTGAGCTGTGGTCCGAGTCACTGGTGGCTGCAGCGACAGAGTGGAATGAAAAAACGGATTTCACCTTTCAGCTGGAAGGGCAATACCGTGATCCCTGTGCAGGTCTGTCGCCGGGCACAGCAGCTGATTTCCAGAACGGTGCTGACTTCAGCCCCAGCATGTGTGGCTCAAGTTTTAACAGCAATGTGCTGGCCATCACAACCTACTTCTGTGAGGGGAATATATTGGGCTCCACCAATCTGGTGGAGGCGGACATCGTCTTTAACAGCAACCGCAATTTTGATATTTATGACGGCCCGCAACGGTTTGGAAACGGTAGCACGCAGTTTGATTTCCGGCGCGTTGCCCTGCACGAACTGGGGCATATGCTGGGGCTGCAGGGTCATGAAAACAGTGCACCCGCCATCATGGCGTCGAATATCGGCAATCTGTTCCGGCTGCAGCAAAATGACATCGACAGGGCGAATTCGCTGTACAGCAGTTTTGCCAACTGCGAGAGTCGACAGGCCGGTTTCGGCTGGTTTCATGACAGTCTGAGCACGGGTGATTGCCGGGTATTCCAGCTGATGTCAGGGGGCAGCGACCAGAGTTTTGTGGATGTTTACAAGCTGGAGATCACCAGCCCGCTGACCTTGATTGTTGATACCATCACCGACGGTTTGCTGGACAGTGTCCTGCTGCTGACTGATCGCCAGCTGGGCATAATCGAACCCAATGCAGATGCTGCCGGTGATTGCCGGCCACGTATTTCCCGGCAGCTGGAACCCGGCTCCTATGCCTTGCTGGTCAACACCTACAGCAGGGCGTCAGACTCACCGTGCGGGCGCGGCAATACCGGCGACTACCGCTTGTCAGTGACCTATGAGTCGGCCGATTTGCTGCCATTGGCCGGCAGGGAAAGTTTTCAGGGTGGTGTGGCTGATGCCGGGTTTCGTGGCGCGGTTGCTGTCATGCGCGGTGGCAACAGACTGTTCACCAATCGTGTCACTGCCAGCGAAGTTTTTGATGTGGTGGGGCAAATAAATATTGACCCTGCACATGTCGGCCAGCCCGGGTTTATTGTGGTTGCCGGCATCACCCATGAGGGTGAAATCCTGGTCAAGCGTCCTGATGGCGACTTTGTTGGCTACCAGCCGGAGGCTACGCTGGTGCCCATTTATCAGCGTCGTGTGCTTGCGTCAGTCGAGGATATCGACGTGCTGAAACAGATGATCGCGCAGAACATCGGCATCAGCAGTATCGAGGTGAATTTTCTGGTTGGTTACGGCGTTGACAGCAACCCGACGGAGCTTTACTTCCATCAGCAGCCAATCAACCTAATTGTTGAGTGATGCAGGATCCTGTAACCGGGATCCGATATCCAGCAGGTCATCTGCTGTCAGCGTGCCGGCATCTCTGCGCAGGTACAGACCCAGGCGAATATAGTCATAGCGATAGCGTTGCAACTCCCGCGCAGCAACAAACTGATTCCGTACGGCATCCAGCACGTCCACACTGGTGACTGTACCCAGCTCAAACCCCCGCTGTTTTGATGTGCTGGCAATTTCACGCGATTGCACCACGGCTTCTGCGGCCGTGATCTGTCGCTCCAGGGCCTGCATACGCAGGTAGTAAAGGCGGGTCTTTTCGCTTACCTCCAGATGCAGCTGGCGCAGTTCATTGCGGGCAATCGACTGCATGCTGTTTGCTTCCCGAACGGCGGCGCGGTTGCTGCCACCGGCAAACAGCGGTACCGAGACATCCACGCCGACATAACCTGAATCAGTGCGATTAATGGGCACGTTATCAAAGCCGAGATCGGATCGTTGTTGTTGCACAATCAGATTGACGCGAGGCATGTAACGGCTGCGTGCCTGAGAGATACGGCTGCCGGCAGCTTCCACTGCAAATTCGCGGGCATTGATCATGTGGTTCTGCTGACTCGCCCTTTCTACCCATTCTTCCAGAGTTCCCTGAACCCGGGGCAGGTCCGGGTTGTCGCCCAGGGTAAACAGTTCGCCAACGGCCAGTCCCGATACCGATCGCAGTGCCTCACGCGTCAGTATTACTTCACTGGACAGATACTGGCGTTCTGCCTGTACTTCGGCCATGCGTGCCTGCGCTTCATACAGATCGGTAATCTGTGCCATCTGCAGGCCATGCATCCGGGTGATCTGATCAAGTTGTTCCTGCACCACGTCAAGTTCGGTTTCACTGGAGTCTAGTGCATCCTGTGCCTGTAAAACGTCCAGATAACGCTCGGCAACCGTTGTCAGAACATTGGACAATTCGGCGTAGTATTCCGCCTCAAACTGATTTTCAGTAAGATACGCTTCGTCCCGGGCCGAGAAGACCTGCCAATCAAACAGCACCTGGCGCAGCTGCAGGGAAAGCCGCTCGCCGCGATATTCCGTGATGCCACCAACACTGTCCTGCCGGTTGTCGGATATGCTGGCATTGGCATTGATTTGCGGCAGCAGCTGGCCATTGGCTGCCTGCCGGCGCGCGCCACCAATATCCCAGCGGCCCTGGGCTGCCTGTAATTGAGGACTGTAGGCAAGTGCCGCCGTGAAAAAATCCTCCAGCGATCTGCCCATGCCTTCGTGCCGCTCCTGAAGTGCGCTTGCATCACTGGCGGCAGCGCCAGTCTGGTTTGACTGGGCAAAGACGTCACCATTAAGCGCCAGACCTAACATCAGGCTGGTGACAATGGTTGCTGTAGTCCGGAGTTTCATAGATATCAGTCTTCAATAAAGCTGCGCGCAAGCGCGTTGCTTATGGGTTTCATCAGGTACTGCAGAAAGGTGCGCGAGCCGGTGGTGATAAACACTTCGGCCGGCATGCCGGGCACCAGTGTCAGCCCGTCCAGATTGGCCATGCCTTCCGGGGTGACTGCGACACGTGCAGTATAGTAGGTCATGCCGGTATTCTGGTCGGTGAACGCGTCAGCAGACACGTTAATGACTTCGCCAAAAATATTCGGCACGGCACTGCTGAACGCAGAAAAACGCAGGGTTGCCGGTTGTCCGACAGCAATGCGATCAATGTCCATGGGGGACACCCGGGCCTCCACGATCAGCTCGTCGGACATCGGCACTACTTCCGCTATTGGTTGGCCCTGTGGCACAACACCACCAATGGTGTGAATCTGCATCCCGTTGACAACACCGGCGACCGGTGCGGCGATAACTGTGCGTGAGACAATGTCGCTTAGCGCGATGATGCGTTCGTTGATGTCCTTGAGCCGGGTCTGGGTTTCAGCCAGCTCGCTGGCGACTTCATTCTGAAGTTCACGTTCCAGCTGAAGAATCTGCAGACGCGTTTCGCCAATCTCGATCTCTGTCGAAGAAATGGCGGCAGTCAGCTCGGCAGCTTCACCGCGCAGCGAAGCGCCGTTCCTTTCCAGCTCGCGCAGTCGATTGCGATCGGCAAAACCTTCTGACAACAGAGCACGAACGTCTACCATTTCTTCAGCAAACGAGTCAGCCAGCTCCTGTTTGGCCTGCTGTAGTGCGCGCATGCCGCCCAGACGTGATTGCAGCTGTTCAATGCGTTGTTCATACACTTCGACGCTGCCCGCCAGTGAAGCACGGCGCACTCGGAACAGCTGATCCTGCGAGGCCATTTCGGATGCGGCATCTCTGCCGCGTGCGGAGATCTCGTCGGGATAGGTCACCCTGTCAAGTCCGTCGCGCTCGGCTATCAGTCTGGCTTCCAGGGCGAGCAAGGCAATATACTGGCCCTCGGCAATTTCGAGCTGAGCCATCGGCTGGGTATTGTCCAGAATGATCATGGGTTGCCCGGCAGCAACAACGTCACCGTTGCGAACCCGCAGCTCTTTGACAATGCCACCCTCAAAGTGCTGCACCAGCTGTTTGTTGGAGCGAACCATTACCGAGCCCGGCGCATGTGCTGCGCCGTCAAGGGGGGCCAGCGCGGCCCAGCCACCAAAAAAACCGAATACCAGCAGGAATATGGTCATGCCGACGCGCCTGGGCGTCTCCATGCTGGTTTCCACGGGTAGCTGGTCAGGTGTGGTGTGTGCGCCGGATGTCATGTTGTTTCCGCTGTCCTGTGTGCTGATGTTTTTGCTCGCGGCGTTATTCTCGCTAAGGGCTCTGTTCTCGCTGATGGCTGTTTTATCGCTCATGGCTGTCTCCCCGCCTGACCCATGAGGGAGGCCAGCACCTGGTCCTTGGGGCCAAAACTGACGGCGGTGCCATCCTTCATGACCAGCAGCTTGTCCATGGCGTGCAGGACCATGGTGCGATGTGAAATGACCACCACGGTCGAGCCTTCAGCCTTGATGCGCTGCAATGCAGTGACCAGTTCGCGCTCGCCCTGATCGTCCAGATTGGAGTTTGGCTCATCAAGCACAAGCAACCGCGGGCTGCCATACACTGCCCTTGCCAGACCGATACGCTGACGCTGACCACCTGACAATGCGCCACTGCTGGAGCCGATAATCGTGTCATAACCATCCGGCAGGTTCAGAATCAGTTCGTGGACACCGGCGAGTTTGGCAGCAGTCACAATTTTTTGTGCATCAAGCTCACCAAACCGGCAGATGTTTTGCGAAATACTGCCGTCGAACAGCTCAATGTCCTGCGGCAGATAACCCAGATAAGGGCCCAGCTCCTCCCGGTCCCAGGTAAAGATGTCGGCGCCGTCCACGCGTACCTTGCCGTTTGCCGCAGGCCAGATACCCAGGATGGCGCGCGCCAGAGTGGATTTGCCGGACGCACTGGGGCCCACGATGCCAAGCGCTTCACCCGCGGCCAGCTCAAAACTTACACCCCTGACAACCGGTACCCGCCCGCCAGGCGGCACAACGGCCACCTGCTCCAGCGTGAGCTGACCAACAGGTGCCGGCAAGCTCATGGTTTCGCTTTCCGGCGCAATATTGTTAAGCAGTTCGCCCAGTCGCTCATACTGTGCCCGCGCCACAGAAAAACCTTTCCACGAGCCGACCAGAATGTCGATGGGCGCCAGCGCCCGGCCCAGCAACAGTGAACCGGCAATCATCATGCCGGGTGAAATTTCCTGCTGCAGTGCCAACAGAGCACCCAGACCCAGAATCAGGGATTGCACGATCATGCGGAAGGATTTGGAAATGCTGGTCAACATACCCGCCAGACGGCTGGCATCGGTTTGCAATATCAGCACTTCGTCAGATTTGATCTCCTGGCGCCGGCGAATATCAGAGGTCATGCCCATGGCGGCAATCACTTCGGCGTTGCGCAGACTGCCATTGACCTGGCCATTGACCTGGTTGGCCTTGGTGTTGGCGTCTTTCAGACGTTTGGTGGTAACAATCTCGTTCAGCCACGCCAATGTCACCATGACAATGCCCGCAAGGATGGCGACAACCCCGAACCAGGTATGAAACAAAAACATGATGGCGACGTAGATTGGAAACCAGGGGGCGTCGAAAAAGGCAAACAGGCCATTACCGGTCAAGAACTGCCGCAAGGCGGACAGATCACTAAGTGCCTGACCCGACGCATTGCCTGTGTACAGGGCATTCTTGAATGTCGCATCAAACACCCGGCGGCGTAACTTTTTTTCAATCATGTTGCTGGCAGATATCAGGATCATCGAGCGTACCCACTCAAACCCGCCCGATGCCAGCAACAAAAATACCATGATCAGCGTCAACATGGTCAGCGTAGAGTAGCTGCCACTGGAGATCACCCGGTCATAGACCTGAAGCATGTAAATGATGGGGACCAGCATCAGGATATTGACGGCAGCGCTGAACACTCCGGCGTAAATAAAGTAACGTTTGATGGAGCCCAGCGCCTCAGCGAGCTCCGGGTACTTCGCTTTTGTTCCGGTATTTTTGTTCATCAGACAGCAAGCCAACCGTTTAGTATTTTGTTGTTGAGTGGGTTATGTGGGGTGCCAACAAGCATGTTTCAAGCCTCTGTATCAAACCGTTGTCTGTCCGACGCCGTGACAATGCGCCGGAGTATATACCCTCCGCACGCTCCTGACCTAATGGCTGCGCCGCCCCCGGGCCGTCATCAATGCCCTGATCGTATGCAGGTATCACAGATCTTCCGATCCGTCAGCCAGCCGTTGCAGCGTCGTCAAATCGTTCACCAGCAGGAGATTGACTCCGTCGCGCTGGACAATCTTGCGTGCCTGCAACAACTGAAACACCCGACTGACCGACTCACGGCTCAGACTGAGCATGATGGCAATTTCCATGTGCGTCGGCGGGTTAATGATGGTCGCGGTCGTGTCGGCCGGGTTCATCCGTTCCGGTACCAGCAACCAGAGCTGGCAGCACACCCGCTGACTGATGTTCGGCAGCGCCAGCAGTGAGCGCTGGCGGGTCATCTGCCGCACGCGGGCGGCCAGTCGCTCACCGAGTTTGCCGAGCAGCAGCGGATGTTGCAGTGATGCCGCCCGCAGACTCTCCAACGGGATAAACACCACCACCACTGCAGTCAGGGCAATCACGAACTCCGGTTGCGGCCCGTTGTCAAACATGCCGAGTTCGCCACAAAAATCACCGGGCTCGATAAAATATAAACCCACTTCACGCCCGTCTATAGTAAAATCGACGCCCTGGAGACGGCCTTCAAACAGGAAGCACACGTGTTCCTCGCGAACGCCGGCACTCAGCACCACGCCGCGGCGGGCAAATTTCTGCACCCCCGACTCACGTGCCAGTTGCTCAAGAGTGGCCGCTGGCAGTGGTCTGAGACTGGGGAAAGTGCTGAGTAGCTCCGTGGTGACTTGCATGTCTTTTTATGTTCCGGGCGATAATCGCGCGTCAAGCATAACAAACCGGACCCGTCACGGGTCAACTTGATTGCCCGGTCCGGCGCATTAATTTGACTGCCGTGTGACGGCAATCACTTACCCTGTGTCAGGGTTGGCGTAACCTTGTAACTTAATACAACTCTGGATGGATTCGATGAAACACTCGATCAAACCACATTTTGCAAGAGCTGCCGGGCTGGCCCTGGCAGTTTCGCTGGCATCAACCGCTGCCATGGCGCAAGCAGGGGCGATTGCACAGACAGCACAGGCAGACGCTGTGGGTGAAGTCAGTCTGGTACTGGGCAAGGCCTGGATCATTGCCGCTGACAAGTCCAGGCAGCAGATTATGCCCGGTACTCAGGTGCATGCCAGTGACGGGATACTGACGGAAGCCAACGGGCATGTCCATATCCGGTTTGTGGATCAGGGGTTGGTCAGTGTGCGCCCGGACAGCCGGCTGGAAATCGTGCAGTATCAGTACAATCCCGATCAGCCGGAGCAATCGTCCATCAAACTGCATTTGCAGGAAGGGGTGACACGATCCATTTCCGGGCGTGGCGCCAGCTCCGCACGCGAGCGGTTCCGGTTGAATACACCCATTGCCGCCATTGGCGTGCGCGGCACCGATTTTGTGGTCAGCGCGTCATACAATTCAGTCCGTGCGCTGGTGAATGAAGGCGCCATTGTGCTTGCACCGTTCTCCAGTGACTGCACCCAGGATACCTTTGGACCCTGCGCGACCAACTCAATCGAGTTGACTGACAATACCCTGCAGATGATCGAGATGGGCGGCAACAATGGCGCGCCCCGCCTGATGCCGGCCTCGGTCGAGCGCGACCCCGACATGATGCGTGATGAAGTGAACATGGTTATTGCCAGCGTTCAGAGCGAGCGTGAAGAAAGCAGCGCCAGCAGCGGTTCTGCAAATAACGTGTATCTGGAGAACGTTACGTCGGTCAGGGTCAAGTCGGAAGCAGCAAGTGTTGCTGCGCCTGCTGAGCCAGATCCTGTTGATCCGGTTACGCCACCCGATCCGGTCGATTCCGGCGAGAATGAGCCAGAGCCACCGGTAGTGGTTACGCCACCGGATACGCCCGAAGAGCCGCCTGAGGAGCCACCGGTAATCACACCCCCGGTGCTCGTTGATGTCACCCCTGAAATTCCTGTTGAAGCTCCGGTGCTGGCGCGCCGCAATCTGGTATGGGGGCGCTGGGGCGCCGGTCAGGGCGAAGCCGAGCGTATTACGCTGGCATATGCTGAGGCCGTTGAGGGCCGTGATGTCACGATTGGCAACGCAGATTATATTCTGTTTCGTGATGGCGATGGTCGCACTCGCGTGCAATCGGGTCTTGGCCCGGTCAGCTTTTCATTGACCAGTGCTCAGGCCTTTTACAGTTCGGAAAGTGGCGTCGTCGCCATGACCGTCAGCGATGGTGCGCTGGATATCGACTTTGATACCAGCCGGTTTTCGACTCAGCTGGATCTGAGTCATGATCTGACAGGCAGCGTGATTTTTGCCGCAGACGGGCGCCTTTATGACGGTGGGTATTTTCATACCCGGTCAGAATCTGAACGTATCGCTGGTGCAGTGAGTCTGGACGGTGCCGAAGCAGGTTATTTCTTTGAAAAGCAGCTGGAAAACGGTGGCATTCAGGGACTCACGCTGTGGGATAGACGCTAACCATGCAAACGCTCCGGCAATTCAGTCAATGGCTAAATCCTCTGTCGGTGGCGCTGCGGCTGCGACCGATGTCTGGTCGCCTGTTGATGCTGTTGGTGGCGGGATTGCTGGCGCTGCTGATTCTGGCGGTATTCAGTGATGCGCTGGAGACCCTGGAGGAGCGACTTGGCGCACAGGGCTGGGTGCTTGCCGCGCCCGATGTAGTGGAAGAGCGTCTTACCATAGTCGCCATTGATGAGAAAAGCATCGCCGAAGTCGGTCCCTGGCCGTGGTCACGCAGTGATATGGCACGTCTGGTGACGGCGCTGAACAATGCGGGTGTCCAACTGCAGTTGCATGACATCGCGTATCCCGAGGCCCGCGCTGGCGATGACGAGTTTCTGGCAGCGCTACAGAATTCGCGTGGTGCCGTGATAGCGCAGTTGCCGGTGCTGCCGTCACCTGAGTTGCAATCATCAGCATTGCAGGACGGGGCAACGGCTCAGCAGGATGCCACAGTGCGTACCGGACAGATGAGTCATCCGCTGACAGGCATTGCCTGCACACCAGCGCTGAATTCAACCAACAGCTTTGTTGCATCCCATGCCAGTTTCAGCAGCATCCCCAAGGGGCATATCGCGCCCATCGTGTCCAGTGATGGCGCTGTACGGCAGGTGCCGGCGGTGGTGTGTGTTGATGGTCAACCTTATCCCGCGCTGATAATCAGCGCTTTATTGCAGGCAATCAATGCCCCTGACTGGCGTGCAACCATTGCCGAGGGTTCGGGCTGGCTGGCACCACAGCAGGTCATGCGGCTGGATGCCTATCCGGGCCTGAGTATTCCTCTGGATGAAAATGGCAATCTGCGTATTTCCTACCGGGAGCTGCCACAAAACTACCGTGCCGTGTCGGCCGTTGACGTCATGAATGGCGCGGTTGATGCAGATATGCTTGAGAACGGCTGGGTACTGGTCAGCGGCACAGCATTCGGCATGGGTGATATTGTGCCCACACCCTATGCAGGTTCAGTGCCCGGGGTGGAACTGCAGGCCCGCATGCTGACCAGCCTGATTGATACCCGAATACCCTACACACCTCGCATCGCGCAGTGGCTGCTGGTCATGATGGCAGGCATGTTTGCAGTGGCGCTGTTTGCACTGGCAGGGCTGCGCGAGCGCATGGCGGCGTATGGCCTGCCGGTTGCGGCCGTTCTGTTGCCGGTAGCCACCCTGACCATTCACTGGCAGCTGCTGCTGCAATTTGACATCTGGCTGGGCTGGGTGCTGCCGGCAGTTTTCAGCATACTGGCTGCCAGTCTGCTGCTGCTGCTGGAACAGAGCCGGGTGCGGGCTGAACGCACGCGTGTGTACGGTAATCTGAACAGTTATCTGCCGAGCGATGTGGCACGTGAAATCGCCTACTCGCTGCCCAGTTCAAGCATTAATGCGCGACGCTGCGATGTCACTCTGCTCAGCGCGGATCTGCGTAATTTTGCCGCCTTTGGCGAAGCGCGCCCGCCGGAAGAGTCCGCTGCCATTCTGCATTTCTTTTTTGTTAAAGCGGCCGACATTGTTGAACGCTTTGGTGGCCGTATTCACGAATTCAAGGGCGACAGCCTGTTGGCCGTATGGGATGGCCAGACGGCGGTTGCCGCAAAGCAGGCCCTGCAGGCAGCACAGGTCATGCAGGACACCATTCACCGGGATATGCCGCAACACCCGCCGGCAGGTCTGGAGCCACTGGCACTGGGCATTGGCATTGAGCAGGGTCCGGCACTGGTCGGCTCCATTGGTCCGGCGCAGCGCAGGACGCATACCCTGCTGGGCGATACGGTGACCGTCACGCTGCGAATTCAGGAAATGACGGCTGAACTGGCTCAGCCCATTTTGTTGGGCGAATGTGTGGCGCGGCAGTTGAGTGACCTGAAACCCGAGTCCCAGGGCAGCTATCTGCTGAACGGACTGCGTATACCACACACCCTGTTTGCGCCGGCCAATGACGAAGTGACCCAGCGCCGTGCGCGCCAGGATCAGCTGAGTCTTAAAGTGGTGAGTGGCGGGCGATCGTAGTTTCAGGGTCACCAGAATATGTGCCAAAAGTGATACGGACGTCACGTTACCCATCCTTCTTATTGCCTAGTGCGCAGCGATTCATGATAATTGCCCGCATGTTGTGCAACCACCCATCTGTTTTATCAGGGTCTGGTTATTTCAGAGCCCCCGGATTCGCCCTCACCTGCGTCGTCATACTTGCATCTGTTTTGTTCAGCAATTCGGCCTTCGCTCAGGCGCCCTGCCCGGATCTGACGGCGTTGCACGTTGCAGCCAGTGCGGATAATCCCGACTGGGAGACCATTCACCGACAGGCGGCAGTGCTGGCGCCACGCTGTCTGCGCAATGCCGACTATTTTGCCCTGCTGGGCGCGGCCGAACTGAATACCGGCCGGCTGGCAGATGCGCTGGAATCGCTAGAGCGTGCATTGCTGCTGGCGCCCGACAATGGCGGCGCGCAGATAGACTACGCACAGGCGCTGTTTCTGCAGGGTCAGTTATTCTCTGCACTGGCGCTGAACAAACAGATACTGGGTCGCGACGATCTGCCGTCAACCCTGCAGCCTGCGCTGGCGGCGCGCCAGCGCGAATGGCAGTCAATGACGCGCCAGACGGCCTATCAGGCAGATCTCCTGTTGGGTCATGACAGCAACCTGAATGGCGCGCCGTCGCCGGATCAGATCACGCTCACGCTGTCGGGCGAATCTGTCATCCTGCCGTTAAATCCCGAGTTTCGACCCATGTCCGGGCCCTATGTTAACGCCCGGGTCAGCGCGCGCTTCCGCCAGCTGGCACCCGAACACCAGCACAATGCAACGGTGGAGCTGCGCGGGCGCGTGAGCGAGGACAAGGCATCTGACCTCCTGCAACTCGATACCCGCTATGCCTTTATCAAACCCGGACGCGAGCGCAGCTGGCAGGCCAATGCAGGCATGAGTCATCTGTTTTTCGGCGGCAGCCCGCTTTACACAGCCACAGAACTGGGCGGTCGGTATATGCCTGTGCGCGAATCGTCTGCATGTCAGCCTTTCGCGGTAGGAGCCATGCAGCACCAGCTGTTTCACAATCAGAGCCGGCAAAATGCCATCGAAGGCAAGCTGGGCGCTGGCATGACCTGTTCGTTCTCCAGCTCATTTGGCGCTCAGCAGCTGGTACCGGAGATCAGCATGCTGGGCAATGAGCCGGTTCGTGGTGGCCGGGCCGGCGGCGGCCGGTCGGGCTGGCAGGCCAATCTGGACTGGCGTCTGCAACTGCCCGGCTCGGCTACGTTGTCCAGTCAGCTGAACTACACAAAGATGGATGACCGCAAGGGTTACAGTCCTCTGCTGAGCGACGGGGCAAAGCGTTGGATCAAGCGCAGTTATGTGCTGGTGCAGCTGCGTCGGCCACTCGGCAGCAATACCACATTGCTTGTTAACGCCTACCGGCAATTGCAGCAAAGCAACCTCGAACTGTTCCGCAGTAGCGACAAAACCCTGGAAATCGGGTTCAGTCATCGCTTTTGATGTCAGTATGATGTCAGGGAGATGACAGATTCTTAAAAATCTTGCGCAAATTATTCAGATAAAATAGCAGCTTGAGACGTAAACTTAAGAAAAGAGTTGTCAAATGATTTTGACAAGGGTAAGATCGCGGAGCCTGTCCGCTTGCGTCTCGATTTTTCGTGCCTCAAGTGACATAATGCTTGGGTTCTGAAGTAATGACGAACGGTGTGACTGGAGTCACAGTACACCGTCGGGCAACTAAAGTATTCTTGGCACAACCGATATGAGGCCGCCTGCTGTTTTTTAGCAAGTCACATTCGGATATAACAATTTGTAATAAACCTTAAGGAGCTATAAATGGCGATTACAACTGAAGTACGTGCGGATCTGATCACCCTGGTGGTCGGCGCATTTGACGCGGCACCTGGTGCGGCACTTCTTTCTGATCTGGTGGCCCAGTACGATAACGGCGCAAGCGTTGCTGCAATCGCTCAGAGTCTGGGTAACTCAGCAACCTTCAAAGCAATTTACCCGACATTCCTGACTAACCAGGAATTCGCAACCAAGATGGTTGATAACATTGTAGGCAACTCAGTACCTGCTTCCGAGAAGGCATGGGCAGTAAACGTGCTGCTGGCTGACCTGAATGCCGGCGGTGGCCGTGCAGAAGTGCTGCTGTCAGCGCTTTACGCACTGCGCGAAGTTGCCAACGACGAGCCTAACTGGGGTAACGCTGCAGCAACGCTGAAAAACAAAGTTGATGTTGCTACATACTACACAGTAGAGCTTGGTAAAGACGGTACTCAGGCAGAACTCGGCGCTGTGCTGTCTACTGTGACTGAAGATGCTGCAACAGCTCAGGCTGTTAAAGTGGGCCTGGGTGGCTCAGCGGCTGATGACGCACAGGAAGCCATGGATCTGGCTGCTGCTGCAGCTGCCAAAACTGCCTCTGATACAGCAACTGCTGACGCACTGGCTGCAATTGAAGCTGCCAACACTGCAGATGCTGCGGTTACGACAGCCCAGACTGCGCTGAATGCTGCACAGGCTACTGCCGATGCAACTGACGCTGTTGCACTGGAAGCGGCTGCCGTAGCGGCTGAAACAGCTGCTGCCAACGCAGTAACTGCCAACACAACTGCACAAGCTAACCTGGCTGCTGCCAATACAGCACTGCAGGCGGCCATTGCATCCGGTGTTCAGGCTGATGTAAATGCAGCCAACGCTAACCAGATCATTGCCAACTTTAATGCAAACCAGGCGGCTGCCAATGTAACTACAACAGCTGCAGCTGCTGCGACTGCACGTGCTGCTGCTGATGCTGCTGCTGCAGATGATGCCGCTGTTGCACCGCTGCAGACTGCATTTGACGAAGCGATCACTGCATCTACAGCTGCCAGCACTGCTTCCAAGACTGCCGCTGCTGCCGCTGTTGCTGCCGCTGATGCTTACGTAACGGCCGCTGCTGCAACCAATCCGACTGATGACGATGCTGCTGCTGCAGACGCTGTTACTGTTGCTGCTGCTGCATCAACTTCAGCTGCTGCAACTGGCTCTATTGCCAATGCTGCGATTGCTGAGCAACAGGCTGTTGCTGCCTACAACACAGCCAAGACTGCATTTGACGCAGCTGAAGCAACTGCTGCTGCCTCTGCAACTGCTGCACAGACTGCTGTTGACGCAGCTGCAACTGCAAAAGCTGCTGTAAACTCACTGGCAACTGCCAATGCTTACATCACTGCTGCTGACGCGGCTGCTGCTGCCGTTGTAACTGCCAAGGCTGACGCCGCTGCCGCTGCAACTGCTGCTGCCGCACTGGTAACTGCTGCTGCTGCAACTGCTTCAACAACTGATGACACAAGCGCTGCAGCGTCCAAGACTGCTGCTGATGCACGTGTAACAACTGTTGCCGGCCTGGAAACAACTGCTGCTGCCGATCAGGCTGCTGCTGCTCTGGAACCAGCCAAGTACCAGCCAGCCACATTCACCCTGACTACAGGTCTGGATTCACTGGAAGGTGGTAATGGTGCAGATACATTCAATGCGACCAACACTACACTGACAGCACTTGACACGCTGGATGGTGGTGCTGGTGCAGACGTGCTGAACTACAATGCGATTGCTGCACTGGATCCAAGCACAATTGGTGGCCTGACCGTTAAAAACATTGAGACTCTGAACTATCGTTCTGCCGGCGCGGCTGACATTACAACCACTACTGGCTGGACTGGTCTTACTGCGTTGAATGTAACTCAGGGTACTACGTCTACTATCACAACCTCCAAGACTACAGCTGTGAGTGTTGATGGTGTGACTGGTGCGGTAACCGTGACTGGCGGTGCTTCACAGACTGTCAGCTCCAAGTCTACTGGTGTAACGCTGTCCAAGGCAGAAGGTGCGGTAACAGTATCTGATGCTGCCGGCGCGGTAACTGTTGATGACGGTTCTTCGCAAACAGTGACCACATCAGCTGGTGCAGTTAACCTGGGTACGACTACTGCTACTAAAGGCGCTATCTCTCTGACGCACAGCGCTCAGGCAGCTAACAACCTGACAGTGGTTGGTGGTTCTGATGTGACGGTAACTGGTTCTGGTCAAACTACCGGTACTGTAAGCATTGGTGCTGCGGCTGCCACTGACCCGACTGGCGCTGTCAGCGTTACACTGACAGGTAATGCCTACGCAGCAGCGCAGGCTGCCAACGCACTGGGCACGGTTACAGTGCAGGGCGGTACATCTGTTACTGTCAACCAGTCAGCTTACTCAGCCACAACTGCTGCAGCTGCTGATACAACAACTGTCGGTAATGAGCGTACTCAGTCTGCTGTTACTATTGATGCCAACGGTAAAGCAACGGCAATCACTGTAAACCAGGACAAAGCAGTGACTGCAGTAAATGCTGTCACAGCAGTAACTGGTGTTGCGGAAGCGCAGGAAGTGACATTTGTTGCCATGACTGCTGGCCAGACAGCTACTGTCAACGGCCTGACCTTCACCGCGGCCAAGGCGCTTACTGCAAGCGAAGCGGCTGCAGCATTTGCTAACCTGTCAGCTGGTGCAACTTCAGGTTCGGCTGCTGCCACTAACGGTACCTACAGCGGTACATTTAATGCAGCAACAGCTAACGGTGTTGGCCTGACATCCGGTGCAGCATCTACCACAAAGGTAGTGTTCACTGAAGGTACTGCCAGTGCAGCAGCATTCAACCTGGCCGTTGGTGGAACTGCAGCACCTGCCGCAGCTGCCAAAACAGCAGGTGTTGATGCAGTTGCAGCCAAAACCGGTGTTGCCGGTGTGAAGGGCGGTGCAGTGACCATCACTGATGGCGCGGCGACTGACGTACTTGCGTCTGTCACGCTGAAAGGCGCTGGCGCTTCCACTATTGTGTCCAACGCACTGACTACACTGTCTGTTTCTGACAGCGCCAGCACGCTGGCTGTTACAAACGGTACTGCCAACAGCACACTGGGTCTGACTGTTAGTGGTCTGTCTACGGGTGCAACAGTCAACACAAATGCCAACAACAACTACACAACTGTAAATGCGACCGTCAATGGCGCATCAACATTTGGCTTGTTGGGCGATGGTGTCAAGACACTGACTGTCGCAGGTAGCGCGGTTGCCAATATCGCAACTGGCAGCAGCTTGGCTGCACTGGAAACAGTGACAGTGACCGGTTCTGCTGGTCTGACGCTGGCAGCAGCTGACGGCGACAAGGTCAAGACATTTGACGCGTCTGCCACCAGCGGCGCAATCACAGCAACCATTGATGGTGCAGTAGCCACGTATACCGGTGGTAGCGGCAAGGATACTATTACTCTGGCCACATCAACTGCGCTGACCAAGGCAATCAATCTGGGTGCCGGCGATGATACCCTGTCGTTTGGCGCTCTGACTGTGACGTCCAGTGCACAGATGCTGACAGGTGGTGAAGGTACAGACACCTTGTCAATGAGCACTGCTTCTGCCGCCGGTCTGGATGCAGATGCTACGTTCTCAACCAAGCTGTCCGGCTTTGAGCGCCTGACAATCAATGACTCAGCTGCTACTCAGACCATTGATCTGGCTAACCTGGGCTTCACAAACTATGTGACCACTTCAGGTTCAGCCGGTACTTTGACTCTGGACAAGCTGGCCAACAATGCAACAGTTGTAATGACTGCTGCAGGTAACGTCACAGCGCAGATTGCTGGCGCAGCTACCAACACGTCTGACGTGCTGAATGCATCAATCGCGGGCACTAACGTGGCCGTTGGTACATTGACTGCTGCAAACGTGGAAACTGTTAATCTGTCAACGTCAGGTACCGGTGCTCACACAGTGACCCTGACAGCAGCCAATGCAACAGCATTGAACCTGTCTGGCAGCATTGCGCTGACTGCAACACTGACTGGCAGCACCAAGCTGACAACCATTGATGCGTCTGCCATGACCAAGGGTCTGACAGTGACGTCACTGAATACCACTGCGGCTACAACCATCACGGGTGGTTCGGGTGATGACAGCCTGACTGCAGCAACTGGTACAACTGCTGATGTCCTGATTGGTGGTGCGGGTAACGACGTACTGACAACCAACCAGGGTCTGACCACACTGACTGGTGGGGCAGGTAACGATACGTTTGTGATTGGCGTGAGTGCGCCTAACGCGAACTCGTTCTCCACAATCACCGACTTCTCTGCTGGCGACAAGCTGCAGATAACTGGTATGACTGCATTCAGTAACAGCAAAATTGCACTGGCCGACACCGCGGTGTTCCAGGATTACGCTAACGCGGCAATCAACGCTGTGACTAACAACACTGGTGCATGGTTCCAGTTTGGTGGTAACACCTACGTTGTGATGGACGCTGGTGCAGATACAGCTACCTTTACCAACAGCCAGGACTTCATTGTCAAGCTGACCGGTACTGTTGATCTGACCAATGCCGTACTGAGCAATGGTGGTAACACGCTGTCCATCTAATGGATAAGTGTTAAATGACTCGATCCGGGCTGCCAGCAATGGCAGTCCGGACTGAATAAAAGGCCCTGATGTTAATTCCTGCATCAGGGCCTTTTTTATTAAAAATCCCTGTTTTTAGAGCAGTGAAATTTCTGGAGAGACACTTTGACAGATTATCAGGTCGTATCCAAAACCCGGCATCATGCCCAGAAATGGAAACGCTACACAAATTACCTGTTTGCCGGCAGTGATCCGGTGGCGGAGATTGCGTTTGAAGAAGTTGATCGCGCTGCCCTGCGTTATCCGCTGGCATTTATAAAAACCGATTCCGGATTTCGACTGGCAGTTGTGCTTGGTCTGGAGCCCGGACAAAACCTTTATGTTGACCGGCAGGGCATCTGGTCTGTTGACTATGTGCCGGCGGTGTATCGTGCCTATCCTTTCGCACTGATGACGGACGGCTCGGAACAACATGTGGTGTGTATCGATGTCGATAGCGGTTTGGCAGACGCATCTGCGGGAGAAGACTATTTTGACGAAAACGGTGAGCCAAGCGCATCACTGGATCAGATCATTCAGTTTCTGGTGGCCACCGAAAATGGACTTCAGAAAACGCGGAAAATCTGTGATTCGCTGGATAAACTCGGCCTGATTGAGCCCTGGCCACTCAGTATCAAATTTGAGTCTGACGAACGGACCATATCCGATCTCTACCGCATCAACGTCACGCGACTCAACGAGCTGGAACCGGCAGTATTGGCAGAATTGCGCAACAGTGGAGTGCTGAAGTTGGTTTATGCTCAATCAATTTCCATCCAGAATATGTATACTCTTGGCAAGCTGTTTGAGCAGGCATCGCTGGATGCGACCTCGCAGTTCGGGAAACCTGATAGCAAAGAACTGCAGTTTCTGAATGACGACGGTGCCATTTCATTTGATCAGTTTTAGGTTCCGGCAAGAAGTGCCACGTTAAAATAATCGTATATTGGAGATGCATAGAACATGAGTGACTGGTCAGCAGGTTACGTATCTGAAATAGACTACACCTTTGGATACTACAATGAATTAAATCCACTGCGCATCAAGATCGCATTTCTGAACAATGGTCTGGTTTTTCCTGAGATCGGTACAGCCTGCGAGCTTGGCTTTGGACAAGGCCTGAGCACCAATATCAATGCGGCTGCGACCGTAACCGAATGGTGGGGTACGGATTTTAATCCAACCCAGGCATCCTGCGCCCAGGAGTTTGCGCGTATCTCCGGCGCAAAGGCCAGACTGTTTGATGAATCGTTTGAAGACTTTTTTAATCGGGCTGATCTGCCTGAATTTGACTATATAGGACTACATGGCATCTGGAGCTGGATATCGGATGCAAATCGCCACAGCATCGTTGAGTTTATCAACCGTAAACTCAAAGTTGGCGGGGTGCTGTATATCAGTTATAACACGCTGCCCGGCTGGGCAGCATTTGCGCCCATGCGGCATTTGCTGTCCGAGCACGCGGAAGTCATCGGCGCCAAGGGGAGCGGTTTTATTTCGCGCATTGATGACGCACTGTTGTTTGCTGACAAACTGATGTCCGTCAACCCGGCCTATGCGCGAGCCAATCCTCTGATAGGAGAACGGGTCAAGAAACTGTCCGAACAGAATCGCCACTACCTGGCGCACGAATATTTTAATCGTGACTGGCATCCGATGCATTTTGCAACGCTGGGGGACTGGCTGAAGGACGCAAAGATAAATTATGCCTGTTCGGCCAACTACCTGGAACATGTGGACCCCATCAATCTGAATGATGAACAGGCAGAATTTCTGAATGAAATTCAGGATCCGATGTTCAGGGAGTCAGTACGGGACTTTGTTATTAACCAGCAGTTCAGAAAAGATTATTGGATAAAAGGTCCCAGAAAGTTGTCTGATCTGGAGCGCAACGAGTTGATTGGCGAGCAGTGCGTTGTGCTGGTTTGCCCGCAGGAGGATGTGGTGTTGAAAGTGAACGGCGCCATCGGTGAAGCGACCATGCATGCTGCCGTTTACGAGCCGATTCTGAAAGTATTGGAAGACAACCAGATAAGAAGCATTGCTGAAATCGCCGAGGCTGTGAAACAGAATGAGATTCCGTTTGCGCAGGTGGTGCAGGCGGTGATGATTCTGATTGGTGCAAACTTTCTTAACCCTGCACAAAAACCAGCACAAAAACCAGCACAAAAACCAGCACAAAACCGCGATCAGGTCAGCGACGTCAAAGCGCAGTGTGACAGAATCAACCACGCCATCATGCGCAAGGCGCGAACCAGTGCTGATATGAGCTATCTGGCCAGCCCTGTGACGGGCGGAGGAATAATTGTTGGCCGGTTCCATCAGTTGTTTATGCTGGCCATTCAATCCGGGCTGAACACTTGCGAAGAGTGGGCGGATTTTGTCTGGCAGATTCTGGATGCACAAGGCCAGCGTTTGCTGGAGGCCGGTAAGCCGATGGAATCGCCGGAAGACAATATCAGGCAGCTTGTTCATCTGGCCAATGAGTTCAAGACAAAAAATCTGCCGGTGTTCCGCGCGCTGCAGATAGTATGAACCAGACGGTGCAGACAAATTGTCAGTACTGTAATTTTGTTGAAGGAGTATCGAATTATGTCAGAGACATTTAAAAAAGCGTTTCAGGAAAACATGGTAAAACTCAAAGAGGGTCGCGACAAAGGCGTTGAGGCCAATGTCAAACTTAAATGGGATGACGAGATCAGCGACGCAGAAAAGGCGCGCAACGATTCTCCTGTCCGGCCCGAGAAATGAGTGACAACCAACAGCCAGCAGACACGGCCGTGAAAACCGAAATGACGTTTCCGCTGATTCAGAAATTGAATATCAGCTACAGTCCCTATGAGGACCGGTTGGTGGTCAAGGCGCCGCGTCCAGGGACCTCGCCGGTAACCTTGCTGTGGACACGGCGCATGACAGTTTTGTTGTTGCAGCAGATGCTCGAACGGCTGGCCGATATGTCGGATCTGGGCAAAACTCCCAGTGAATACTGGCATGATGTGCTGCAGATGGGGCATCAGCAGGCCATGCAGGCCAAACAGGCCAATGACAGTGCCGAGGCCGCAAAATCGGCTAATCTGATGAAGGACGGTGATACAGGGCAGGCTTCACCTGCAGTCGACGGTTCACCCGAGGAGTCCCCAACGGAAAAATCGCCGCTGTTTCTGGCAACCGAGCTGACGATTCAGGTGCGTGACAAGCAGCTGACGCTGGCGTTCAAGGGATTGCCGATGCCGGAGTCAATGACCGAAGCACGGCCGCACAGTCCGGTGCTGGCAATTCCCCTGCAGCTTGAGAATGTGCATCAATTGATAGAGCTGCTGATCAATCGCGCCGGGCAGGCACAATGGCACCTGCCTGTGGATCTGCCCTGGCTAAGTGCCGACAGTGCCGCTGCACCGGCCGGAATCCGGCGGGATAACTGACTTGCAGGGTGGGTCAGACATAGGGTTGTGTTGCACACAACCTTGCTTATGCGACTACGTGGGTTGCAACGAACTGTTGTCAAGGCTAAACTTACGATGTACGGCTATAAACCGTACAGATATCCCCGATTCGTTGATATAACTGATTGAAATTTAGTTCGTAGAACTGGAGCAATGCATGAAAACAGCAGACGCACGCATTGATTTGCGGCTATCGCCAGAAATCAAGGCGCTGGCTCAGAGGGCATCTTCCCTTGCCGGCACAGGAACCCTGTCCGAGTTTGTGATTCAGGCCGTTCGGGAAAAATCGCTGCGTATCATGACAGAGATGCAGACGATTACTCTGGAAAATAATGCATTTGATAGTTTCTGGGCAGCGTGTGAACAGGCTTGTCCACCAAATCAGGCATTGCGGGCAGCGCAAGCCAGGCACCAGCAAAGGATTGAACATGGTGAAATTAGTTATCGAGCCTCTGCAGAAAACACGCCACAGCAGGACTCAGTTTGATTGCGGGTTGACTCCTGTCAACGATTTTCTTAAGAAAGCCGCGCGCCGACAAATGGACTTGCGGGTTAACCACACATGGGTTGCAGTGGCCCAGACAGAAGAGGCTGCTCCTGTACTTGCATTCTTCACATTGACTCAATGCACGGTAAGCAGAACAGAATTACCGTCAGATTTACCTGTAACTCAATGGCCGCGCTATCCACTTCCCGTTTTAAAACTGGCTTGGCTGGGTGTTCACAAAACGCACCAGCGTACAGCGCAACGTATGGGCGAATTGATGCTGGTGGATGCGATTAACAGATCTACAGCAATGGTTCGCAGCACGGGCCTTGGAATCGCGCTGCTTGTAGATCCATTACCTGAGCAAAGTGAACATTTTTTTCTAAAGTATGGTTTTCAGGCTATGCAGCGCGCATTTCGCGAACGGGCAACACTATTTTTGCCCTTACGTCAGGCCTGACACCCGCTGGTACTGACTGCGGCAACTGAGTTATAATGCACCGCTTATTTAAAACCTCCGGCTAGCCGTGCCCGTTCAGCGGCGTCGAATATATCTGTCTTGTGTTGTAATCTGATTTAGGAGTTGAGCATGTTTCATATGGGTCTGAATTCCCGTGTTGTCAAACTCGGTCTGTTGATTCTTGGAATCAGCGTCGCCGGTACAGCCATGTCTCAGTCTGTCCGCGACCAGCAGATTGCTGAGCGTCTGGCACCGGCTGGCCAGGTTTGTCTGGCAGGCGAAGACTGCGCCAGTGGCGCGCCGGCAGCAACCAGTACTGCTGCAGCGTCCAGCGCTGCGTTTGATGCGGGTGCCACCTATGACCAGTACTGCGCAATGTGCCACAACACCGGTATGGCCGGTGCGCCACGTCGGGAAGATGCCGATCACTGGACCGCACGTGTTGCAGAGGCGGGATTCGGTACCATCGTCAACAATGCCATCAATGGTGTTAATGCAATGCCACCGCGTGGCATGTGTGCTACCTGCTCGGACGACGATATTGCCTCGTTGGTTGAGTACCTGAGTGGCGCTTCCGCTGAGTGAGTTTGTTCATCTGCGGTTCAGTTAGAAGCGTAGATACTAGTGTGTGTAAACGATCGTCTATTCAATGCGTCAAGCAAGAGGGTTAAAACGTGAAGTTGATGAATGTTGTAAAAACCGGTGTAGCACTGTCAGGCCTGTTCCTGGCGTCCGTTATGACAGCTGGCACGGCAACTGCAGAGCAGACTCTGACGCTGGCACAGATCTCTGAGGGTTTTGACCCGCAGCGTACTTACACTCAAAGCTGTGGCGCCTGCCACAACAGCGGCGCTGCTGGTGCACCGCGCATGGGCAATGTGGAAGACTGGACTGCCCGTCTTGAGAAAGGCCGTGATGTGCTGCTGGAAAGCACAATCAATGGTTACAACAACATCATGCCGCCCAAGGGCATGTGTTTCACCTGCTCTAACGATGAGCTGGAAGCGGTTCTGAATTACATCCTGACCACTACGCTGGGCGAGTAAAAATTAAGGGGGTCGGTCGGTTCCGCCGGCCCCTTTTTCAGCCCCCCAGCAACTCCCGGAGTCCGGCCAGCGTATCTTCCCCGCGTTGCCGTTTCTGTTCCGGTGTAGAATCTCCCCGCCCTTCCCATTGCAAATTATCCTGCGGTAGCTCATCCAGAAAACGGCTGGGTGTGCTGGGAATCACTTCACCAAACTGCTTGCGCTTTTTGGTCAGCGTAAAAATCAGTCCACGCTGGGCCCGGGTGACGCCAACATAGGCGAGCCGTCGCTCTTCTTCTATGTCATCGTTTTCTATACTGTTGCGGTGCGGCAGCAGCTCTTCTTCCATGCCCATGATAAACACCCAGGGAAATTCAAGTCCCTTGGCGGCATGCAGGGTCATCAGCTGCACCTGGTTGTCCACGCCCTCCTCTTCCTGTCGCTCCAGCAGGTCGCGCAGTATCAGTTTGTTAATGGCCGCTTCTATATTGGCTTCTTCATCTTTGGTCGGATCTGCTTCGGCGTTGTTCATGCTCTTGGCAAGCGATTCTATCAGCAGATTGATGTTAGTGATGGCTCGCTCCGCGGCATTGGGTGTGGCACTGTTCTGGTGAACCCAGCCCTCATAATCCATGTCGCTGATCATTTCGCGGATGGCCTTGATGGGGTCGTCGTTGTGACAATGACGGGACACCTGGCTCATCCAGTGACGGAAACGCTGTAATTTGTCAGCCTTGGCGACGCCCAGATATTCCTGCATGCCCATCTCTTCACAGGCGGCCATCATGCTGATGCCACGTTCACCGGCATAGGTGCCAAGTCCCTCCAGAATCGACGGGCCGATTTTGCGCCGCGGGGTGTTGATGATACGCAGAAACGCATTGTCATCATCCGGATTTATCAGCAGGCGCAGATAGGCCATGATGTCCTTGATTTCTGCGCGCGAGAAAAAGGAGGTGCCGCCGCTCAGCTGATAGGGTATCTGGTGTGCCTGCAGTTTGATCTCCAGCAGTCGGGCCTGATGATTGCCACGATACAGCACAGCGAAATCACCGAATTTGAGTTGTTTTTGTACACACAGACTCAGAATTTCGGTGCAGATGCGCTCGGCTTCCGCATCCTGGTCTGCCGACGCAAGCACCCGCATCGGCTCGCCCAGACCCAATTCACTCCAGAGCGTTTTTTCGTAGATATGCGGATTATTGCCGATCAGGGTATTGGCCGCCTGCAGGATGATGTTGCTGGAGCGGTAATTCTGCTCAAGCTTGATGAGCTTGAGATTGGCATAGTCCTGCTGCAACAGCAGCATGTTCTCTGGCCGCGCGCCACGCCAGGCATAGATTGACTGATCGTCATCACCTACCACCGTGAGCCCGTTGCGCGGGCCCACCAGCAGTTTGACCAGCAGATACTGGCTGGTATTGGTGTCCTGATATTCATCCACCAGCAGGTAGTGCACACGATTCTGCCAGCGCTCCAGTACAGCAGGATTGTTTTGAAACAGAGACACTGGCAGCAGGATCAGATCATCAAAGTCCACAGCATTGAATGCGCGCAGATGACGCTGATACTCCTCATATACCCGGGCGGCAAACACGGTCTCGGCATCTTCGGCACCATCCATGGCCTGCGCTGGCAGCAGCAGATCGTTTTTCCATTCCGAGATCTGCCATTGTATGGCGCGCAGTTGTGCTTCATCCACGTCCTGCTCTTTCATCATCAGGCTTTTCATCAGCGCCAGCGCATCCTGTGCATCAAAGATGGAAAAGCCACGTTTATAACCCAGGTGTTTAAGCTCCTGGCGGATAATGGTCAGACCCAGATGGTGAAACGTGGCGATGGTCAGCCCGCGCGAGCTGGCGCCATTTTTGTTGGCTTTCAGCAGCCGGGCGACGCGTTCATTCATTTCGCGGGCGGCTTTGTTGGTGAACGTGACAGCAAAAATCTTGTGTGCTGGCACCCCGCACTGATTTATCAGGTAGCAGATTTTTTGTGTTATGACGCTGGTCTTGCCGCTCCCCGCCCCGGCCAGAACCAGCAATGGTGAGCTGATATAACGGACGGCTTCTTTCTGGCGAGAGTTGAGCTGGTTCACAGTTTTGAAGATTGCCTGATACAAAAGCGAGTGGGGCTGCGATTATACGTCAAGTTTTCAGAAATGGGGTCGATACCTGACTTTGACATCGTGTCTCTGTGGAAGGGAGCTGCGCAGTGCGCATACTTTTAATTTCCGAACAGGAATCGGATTACAATCTGATAGATCAGCTGCTGCAACGCATTGCTGACGTCCCGAGTAATCTGGTGAGCTGTCCTGCGGACCCCAAGGCGTTGGCATCGCGAGATCTGACGCGCTTCCACCTGATGGTGTGGGGAAATATATCGGATGTGCAGATTGCCGCGCGCCTCCTGATGGCGCTCAGTCGACAGCACGTCAGTCTTCCATTGATTGTGCTGACGGATAAAGACTTCGCCGACACCGATTCCCTCCAGGATTTTGAAGTACTGCCGCGGGCGTCGCTCAGTGTGCCATTGATGCGCAGCGTGCTGTTGCACTTTGGCGCCCGGCGCGGGACGCTGCCAACCCAGCCAGACCGTATAGCCGACCCGTTGACGGGGCTCAGCAACCGGCAGCAATTGCGCGAGCAACTGGGCGCGCTGCTGTCCAACCAGGCGGAGCATGCCTCAAGCGCACTGTTGTTGATCGATGTGGATCAGTTTAAAAAAGTCAACGTCTCCTACGGCCAGGGTGCTGGTGATGTATTGATCCAGTTGATTGCCGAGCGGGTGCAGTCCTGTCTGTCGCCAAATCAGCGCCTGGCCCGGATTGGTGGCAATGAGTTTGCTGTGGTATTCCACAATCCGGTTGCGACAGTCGCCGAGGAAGCCCTGCAGCGCAGCGATGCCATTCTGCAGGTGATGAACAAACCCTTTCCACTGGCACGGCATGCGGTAAAAATGCATGTGAGCATGGGCCTGGCAATCAAGGAGTCGGGAGTTGTCAGCGTTGACACGCTGTTCTCGCAGGCGGACATGGCCATGCGTGTGGCCAAACAGGAAAAAGGCAATACCCTGCGACGCTATAACCAGGACATGACGGATGCAGCGCAGCAGGAACTGAAACTGGAGTCGGAGATCCGCCGCAGTCTGCGCAAAGAGGATTTTGTGCTGCATTTTCAGCCGCGTATTGATATCTGCAACAATCGCATCATTGGGGTGGAAGCACTGATCCGTTGGGAGCACCCGGTCCGCGGACTGTTGCCACCGGCCGCGTTTATTCGCATCGCAGAGGAAAGCGGACTGATTGTCCCGCTGGGCTACTGGATTATTCACTCGGCCTGCAAGTATCTCAATGAACTCTCGTCAAAAGGCCTGGATCATGTGCAGATTGCAGTCAATGTGGCGTTCAAGCAGTTTCAGGACAAAAATTTTGTGCGCACCGTGGCCAATATCATTCAGAAACATGATATCGCGCCGGGCCGTCTGGAGTTTGAGCTGACTGAAACCACCATGATGATTGAGGGCAGCGCGGTGGATCAGAGCCTGCGCGAACTCAGTGATCTGGGCATCGCCATCTCGCTGGATGATTTTGGTACCGGGTACTCCTCTTTTGCGCATATTCAGCGTCTGCCTATCTCTGCCCTGAAAGTGGATCGTTCTTTTGTCAACGGTGTCTGTCAGAGTGAGGACGATGCCACTATCGTCAAGGCCATCATCAGTCTGGCGCACAGCCTGAATATGCATGTGATTGCAGAAGGCGCCGAAACCGCAGATCAGGTTGAATTCCTGCGGCAGCATCAGTGTGATCAGGTACAGGGTTATTTCTTCAGCCGGCCCATCAGCTATGGCAATTTGATGGTATTGCTGGAGCGTGAGCGCCTGCATGGCTTCAAATCTGTGCTGGACAGCGCACGAATCCCGGTCGGTTGAGCGTCAGTCTTTTTTGCATTCCCCCCGAGTATGGACTAAAACCACTCTAGTGGGCCTGTTTCGTTGGCATGGATGCGACGGATGTTGACGGTGCGTTTGAAAGTCTTAAACAAGGAGGTGTCCGTTGTCGCTGTCGGTGGTGTTTACACGTGCTAATCAGGGGGTTGATGCGCCGCTGGTGACGGTAGAAACGCATCTGTCCAACGGGATCCCGAGCCTGTCCATGGTTGGTCTGCCGGAAACAGCGGTCAAGGAAAGCCGCGAACGGGTGCGTTGCGCCATTCTGAATGCGGGTCTGGAATTTCCGGCCCGACGCATCACCATTAATATGGCACCTGCAGACATCCCTAAAAGCGGCGGCCGTTACGATCTGGCCATTGCCTTGAGCATTCTGGCTGCCTCGGAGCAGATTTCCAGTAAACGCCTGCAATCCACCGAGATATTGGGAGAGCTTGCGCTCGCCGGAGATGTGCGGGGTGTGCAGGGCGTCTTGCCGGCGGTCATCGCGGCGCGTGATGTCGGGCGCAGTATGCTGATTCCGGCCCGGAATGCGGCAGAGGCGGCGGTGGTCCGCGAGGCGCAGTGTTATGCGGTGCAAAGTTTGCGGGAGGCCTGTCAGCACTTTGCTGACGATTCAGCAGGATTGCCGACGGTGCCATCCAGTCTGGATGGTGTTATGCATGACAGGCCAGGGGTAGATCCGCTGGCAGCTATCCGGGGGCAGCAACATGCCAAGCGCGCATTATGTATTGCGGCAGCGGGTGGTCACAATATGCTGATGATAGGGCCGCCCGGTACCGGAAAAACGCTGCTGGCAAATGCTTTGCCGGGTTTGCTGCCGATGCTGGATGAAGCGCAGGCGCTGGAAGCCGCGGCCGTGCGCTCGGTAGCGGGGTTGCCGGTGACAGCGGCTTTGTGGGCCAAAACGCCGTTCCGGGCGCCACACCATGGTGCCAGCAGCGTGGCTATTGTGGGTGGCGGCCGACAGTTGAATCCGGGTGAGATTACGCTGGCGCACGCAGGGGTACTGTTCCTGGATGAACTGACGGAGTTCAAACGGCATGTGCTGGAAAGTATGCGTGAACCGCTGGAAGCGGGCACGGTGACAATTAGCCGTGCTGACTACCGGGTGACTTTTCCGGCAAATTTTCAATTGATATGTGCAATGAATCCATGCCCCTGCGGGTATTTTGGCGACTCAAAACGCCAGTGTTCATGTACAGCGGAACGGATCGGGCGGTATCTGGAAAAGATCTCCGGACCGCTGTTGGACCGGATTGATTTGCATGTGGAAGTGGCGCGACTGGATTACGAGCAATTGATGGGAGAAGCTGAGGAGCTGAACAGTGACGCTGCAGCCTGGACACCACAGTTGATCAGGCAGTGCCGCGAGCGACAGATCCGGCGCAATGGCTGTCTGAATGCCCGGCTGAGTGCAAGGCAATTGCACGATGTCTGTCCGCTATCCCCGGGCTGTGATGCACTGCTGAAAAAGGTGGTCGAAACCATGAAGCTGTCAGCGCGTGCCTGCCACCGGATCATCAAACTGGCGCGCACCATAGCTGATATGCAGGGGTGCCAGGATATCCGGCCCGAACACATCGCTGAAGCCGCATCCTATCGTGGCCTCAATCTTCCCGGCGCGACTCCAGCGCCGTAATCAGCGTTTCGAGTTCAGCAAGTTTTTGCTCTGCCCGTTGCAGTGCCCGCGTCTGCGCATCAAACTCCTCGCGTGTCACCAGATCCATTTTTGCGAAGGTTTGCTGCAGGGCGCCGCGCAGCGAGTCTTTGGCCTCTTCACCCAGCGCCTGCGCCTGAGGCATCAGTCTGGCAATCTTCTCGGTTAACTCATCCAGCAAATTACGATTCATCATGACGTCCTCCGTTGACCTCCACTTTACCGCGTTACCTGCGCTCCGCAAACAGCGGGCTACAGAAATGGGGACGGAGGGATTAAATTTTAATCCCTCCGTCCCCATTTCTGTAGCCCGCTGTTTGCGGGTGATCCCATTATTGTGCATTAAAAACGGGCTTGCACCATATCGGTGCATCTTATTCCGGGCCAATAAAGTAACTGCTTGAACTTAAACATTATTATCAATGTGGCACACACCGTGCATAGTGTCTGGCAGGTGTATCTGCACTGAATAGGCGGGGCAGGTATAAACACGAAAGGAGCGACTCATGAAGTTAGTAACGGCGATTATCAAGCCTTTCAAATTGGACGATGCCCGTGAAGCACTGTCCGAGATAGGCGTGCAGGGTATCACGGTCACTGAAGTGAAAGGATTTGGCCGGCAAAAAGGCCACACCGAATTGTATCGTGGCGCAGAATATGTGGTGGATTTTCTTCCCAAGGTGAAGATTGAAGTGGCAATAGGTGATGATCTGCTGGATCAGACCCTTGACGCCATTACCAAGGCAGCCAATACCGGCAAGATCGGTGACGGCAAAATATTCGTTTCGGACCTGACACAGGTTATCCGGATCCGGACTGGTGAAACTGGAGAGGCTGCGGTATAGCAGCTGACAATCTCTTAAGCGGAGGAAATCAAGGTGGAAAACCAAATTTTTGAACTGCAGTACGCTATGGACACCTTCTACTTTCTGGTGTGTGGCGCACTGGTAATGTGGATGGCAGCAGGCTTCTCGATGCTCGAGGCCGGTCTGGTCCGTTCCAAGAACACAACTGAAATTCTGACCAAAAACGTGGCGCTGTTTGCCGTTTCCTGCACCATGTACCTGATTTGCGGTTACGCCATCATGTACGGCGGCACCATCTTCCTGTCCGGTATTGAAGGCGGCGACGATCTGGTTGCTGCAGCACTGGCGTCCAAAGCTGAAGAAGGCTTCGACGGCGGCTCGGTATACTCAGGTGCGTCCGACTTCTTCTTCCAGGTGGTGTTTGTTGCTACTGCGATGTCCATCGTATCCGGTGCAGTTGCCGAGCGTATGAAGCTGTGGGCATTCCTGGCCTTTGCGGTGGTGATGACCGGTTTCATCTATCCGATGGAAGGTGCATGGACCTGGGGCGGCAATGCAGTCTTCGGCATGTACACGCTGGGCGACCTTGGCTTCTCTGACTTTGCTGGTTCCGGCATCGTTCACATGGCAGGTGCTGCTGCAGCACTGGCCGGTGTAATGATCCTGGGTGCACGTAAGGGCAAATATGCTGCCGATGGCTCCGTCCGGGCGATCCCCGGCTCCAACCTGCCACTGGCGACCCTGGGTATGTTCATCCTGTGGATGGGCTGGTTCGGTTTCAACGGCGGTTCAGTACTGAAACTGGCTGATGTGTCCAATTCCAACGCGGTTGCGATGGTTTTCCTCAACACGAATGCCGCAGCGGCCGGCGGCCTGCTGACAGCACTGATCACTGCACGACTGCTGTTTGGCAAGGCTGATCTGACCATGGCGCTGAACGGTGCGCTGGCCGGACTGGTGGCCATCACTGCTGAACCATCCACGCCTACTGCGCTGCAAGCCACAATCTTTGGTGGTATCGGTGGCGTGCTGGTTGTCTTCAGCATCATCTTCATGGACAAGATCAAGATAGACGATCCGGTCGGTGCGATCTCCGTACACGGAACCTGCGGTCTGCTGGGTCTGTTGCTGGTGCCTATCACTAACGATGGTTCGTCTTTCTCTGGCCAGATCATCGGTGCGCTGACCATCTTTGTCTGGGTGTTTGTGACCAGCCTGATTGTCTGGCTTGCCCTGAAAGCTGTCATCGGTATCCGGGTCAGCGAAGAGGAAGAAGATCAAGGTGTGGATATCTCCGAGTGTGGCCTGGAAGCCTATCCCGAATTCACCAAGTAATACGTTACTCCCCGAGGGTGCAGGCTGGACGGCTGGCACCCTCAACCCCCTACCCTTATGCTCATAATGCAAAAAGGTTTCAGCCCTTCTCTTTTGGAAGGGCTTTTTTTTTAGCCGACTAAAAATCACCCCACTGCAGCTGCAGCGCTGTCAGCGCGACCACTGGCGCAGTTTCTGTGCGTAAAACCCTTGGGCCAAGTCTGACCATGCAGAAACCTGCATCAAGTGCCAGGTGTTTTTCTTCATCACTGGTGCCGCCTTCCGGGCCAATCAGCAGATACACTGCTTCTGGCTTCGGTCCGGTAAAACCATGACTGCCAGTGTGATCCAGCATGAATCCCTGGCCCGCAGGCACAGTCGCAAGCCAGTCTTTCAGGTTCACGGGATGATGGATATCCGGTACGCTGCAGCGGCCGCATTGTTCGCTGGCGCTGGTCGCCACCTTCTGCCAGTGCGCGGTCCGCTTGTCGGCCCTGTCTGTGCTGAGTTTGACCTCGCTGAAATCAGTGAACAACGGCGTCAGACTGCTGACACCAAGCTCGGTCGCTTTCTGCACCGCGTAATCCATGCGTTCACCCCGGGACAGACCCATGCCGATATGAACCTGCAATCCGGAATCGGGAACTGCGGCACGGACAGCCAGAATCTCAAGCTCGATATCACGCTTGTTGACTGCCACGATTTCTGCAATGAATTCACCATCCTGACCATTGAACAGCGCAAACTGGTGACTGGGTCGGGCACGCAGTACCTTACCCAGGTAGTGTGCCTGGTCCGCGTCCAGCGTCACGCGCTGTCCCGCAGTCAGTGGCTGTTCAGTATGGATGCGGGACAAGCGCATGGTGTATCCCTCAGGCTTTGAGTCCGAGTTGCTGCCAGATCTGGCGAACCGGCTCGGTCTGATTCATGCTGTAAAAATGCAGGCCGGGTGCGCCGCCCTGCAATAGCTTTTCACATAGCTGCTGCACCACTTCCACGCCGAACTTGCGAATGCTGGCGGTGTCGTCACCGTAGGATTGCAGTCGCTGACGTATCCAGCGCGGTATCTCGGCGCCGCAGTTATTGCTGAAACGCTGCAGATTATTGAAGTTGGTGATGGGCATGATGCCGGGCACAATCGGAATATCTATGCCTGCTCTGGTGCAGCAATCGACAAAATAGAAGTAGGCATCAGGATTATAGAAATACTGAGTGATGGCGCTATTGGCGCCGGCTTCAACCTTTTTCCGGAAATAGAGAATATCGCTGTCAAAACTTTCTGACTGTGGATGTATCTCGGGGTAGCAGGCTACTTCGATATGAAAGTGATCGCCCGTGGTAGCACGTACAAATTCGATCAGCTCGTTTGCGTAATAATATTGTGCTGCCACGCCGGTACCGGACGGAATATCTCCGCGCAGCGCGACCAGTCGGTTGATGCCCAGGTCCTGATAGGATCTAAGCAGGGCGGCAATATCCTCCCTGGATGAGCCACCAAACGACAGGTGCGGCGCAACGTCCGAACCTGCCTGCTGGATAGCGGTAACCGTCTGTCGGGTTCCATCCCGGGTGGAACCACCGGCACCATAAGTCACCGAGAAAAAATCGGGCTTCAGTGCGGCCAGTTCCTGGTGCACGGTCAGCAGTTTCTCCATACCCACGTCTGTGCGGGGCGGAAAGAATTCAAAACTGAAACGTGCGTCTGTATTCATTGAGTTCATAACAGTTCTGCCTGATTAACAGCCTGTCAGTACTTGTAAGCGTCCGGTTTGAACGGACCTTCGGTGCTGACATTGATATATTTGGCCTGAGTGGGCGTCAGTCTGGTGACCACACCACCAAAACCGAGCACCATCAATGCCGCCACTTCTTCGTCCAGTTTCTTGGGAAGCACTTCCACACGCAGCAGTTCTGCCTGCTCGGCGGCCGATTTCTTCGCAAATGCCTGCTGATAGAGGTGGATCTGTGCGATTACCTGGTTGGCAAACGATCCGTCCATAATGCGTGACGGGTGACCGGTTGCGTTGCCAAGGTTAACCAGACGACCTTCTGACAACAGCAGCAGGTAGTCGCCCGGGTTGCTCTGGGCGTCCGCGCGGTAAATTTTGTGTACCTGCGGTTTGACTTCTTCCCAGATCCAGTTGTCGCGCATGAATTTGGTATCAATTTCGTTGTCAAAGTGACCAATGTTGCACACAACCGCGCCGGCTTTCAGCGCCTGCAGCATATTCTTGTCACAGACATCGATATTGCCGGTGGTGGTGACAATCAGGTCGATTTTGCCGAGAAGCGCGGCATCAACGTCTTCCAGCTTACCGGTGTTGTTGCCATTTTTGTACGGAGATACCACTTCATAACCGTCCATGCAGGCCTGCATCGCACAAATCGGGTCGATCTCGCTGATCTTGACGATCATGCCTTCCTGTCGCAGACTTTGTGCGGAGCCCTTGCCCACATCACCATAACCAACCACCAGCGCGTGACGACCGGACATCAGCATGTCCGTGCCGCGCTTGATGGCATCGTTAAGGCTGTGACGGCAGCCATACTTGTTGTCGTTCTTGGATTTTGTCACCGAGTCGTTGACGTTGATCGCCGGCACTTTCAGGGAACCTTCCTGCAGCATCTCAACCAGACGATGCACACCGGTGGTGGTTTCTTCAGTGATGCCGTGGATATTCGTCAGCATCTGCGGGTATTTTTCGTGCACCATGGCGGTCAGGTCGCCGCCATCGTCCAGCAGCATGTTGGCATCCCAGGGCTGACCGTCTTTCAGTATGGTCTGCTCGATACACCAGTCGCCTTCTTCAACGGTCTGGCCTTTCCAGGCATACACAGCAACACCTTTGGAGGCGATGTAAGCGGCGGCATGATCCTGGGTGGAGAAAATATTGCATGATGACCAGCGCACTTCAGCGCCAAGTTCCACCAGTGTTTCAATCAGCACGGCGGTCTGTATTGTCATGTGGATACAGCCAATGATTTTTGCATTGGCCAGTGGCTGCTCTGCTTTGTAACGTTCACGCAGCGCCATCAGAGCTGGCATCTCAGCCTGTGCCAGGACAACTTCTTTACGACCGTACTCAGCCAGATTGATATCGGCTACTTTGTAGTCTTGCTTGCTCATAAATAAATCCGTTCCAGAAAATGTAAGTGCAAATGAATTTACAGACCAGCTGCGGCTCTCAGAACCTCGGCCTTGTCAGTTTGTTCCCAGGTGAACTCCGGCTCTTCGCGGCCAAAGTGCCCGTAGGCTGCTGTGGGTTGATAAATCGGGCGGATCAGATCCAGCATCTTGATCAGGCCTTTCGGGCGCAGTTCAAAGTGTTCGCGTATCAGCTGAACAATGCGTTCGTTGCTGATATTGCCGGTGCCAAAAGTCTCGACGCTGATGGAGGTCGGTTCGGCCACGCCAATTGCATAGGAAACCTGGATTTCGCAGCGATCCGCAATGCCGGCAGCCACGATGTTCTTGGCTACATAACGTGCGGCATAGGCAGCAGAACGATCCACCTTGGACGGATCCTTGCCGGAGAACGCACCACCACCGTGGCGAGCCATGCCGCCATAGGTGTCAACAATGATCTTGCGGCCGGTCAGACCGCAATCACCAAAGGGGCCACCTATCACAAAACGACCCGTTGGATTGATAAAGTATTTGGTGTTGGCATCCAGCCACTCGGCCGGCAATACCGGTTTGATGATTTCTTCCATGACGGCTTCCTGCAATGCCTTCTGACCGATTTCCGGATTGTGTTGCGTGGACAGGACAACAGCATCCACACCTACCGGTTTGCCATCCTGGTAACGGAAGGTAATCTGGCTTTTTGCATCCGGGCGCAACCACGGCAGTGTACCGTTCTTGCGTACTTCGGCCTGCCGTTTAACAAGGCGATGAGAATAAGTGATGGGTGCTGGCATCAGAACGTCGGTCTCATTGCTTGCATACCCGAACATCAGTCCCTGGTCGCCAGCGCCCTGTTCATGCTCCTGGGTTTCGTCAACACCCATGGCGATGTCCGGAGACTGTTTGCCAATGGCATTGAGAACTGCGCAGGAATGGCCGTCGAAACCTTTGTCGGAGTGATCGTAACCAATATTGATGACGACCTGGCGGGCAATGTCTTCCAGATCCACATACGCTTCTGTGGTCACTTCGCCGGCCACAATCACCATGCCGGTTTTGATCATGGTTTCGCAGGCAACGCGTGCGAACGGATCCTGTTTCAGTAGCGCATCAAGCACAGCATCCGAGATTTGATCCGCTATCTTGTCCGGATGTCCTTCAGAAACGGATTCGGAGGTGAACAGGTGAGTTGTCATATTCAGGTCCTTTTAAAGGTCTATATCAAGTGTTGGTAAATACGCGAATCTGCACCTGAAAGCCGTTGCGCAGCCCCAGATACACGCGTTGTCCGCATTCAAGGCCGGCTTCATACGCCCAGGCATCAAGATCCTGTTCGGTAAAGCCCAGCCACAAGTCACCGCAGGACTCACGTACCCAGTCCTGGTCATGGTGACTTAAATCTATTAATAACAGCGTGCCGCCAGCGCTCAACAACCGGGCACTGTCCCGGAATGCTTCCAGTGGCGACGGAATGTGGTGCAGCACCATGTTGTAGATCATCAGGTCAAATTGAAGATGTTGCGCCAGTGCTGAGCGAGTGTCGCCATGGATAAAATGAACATCGTAGGGTGCTGAATCCGGCGGCTGGCGCAGGGTAAGCGCCTGACGGGCACGGTTAAGCATTTCCACAGAGTTGTCCAGGGCGGTCAGCTGCGCAAACCGCCCTGCCAGTTCACTCAATAACGGGCTCTCACCGGGCCCGACTTCCATCACACGTTTGTCGGCCTGCAGTTTCAGACCGTTCAGCACGTCGTGCAGGGTGTCACGATAATTGGCGTACTCGGCTACCAGTTCCTGCTTTTCAAGGAATCGTTCGGCATGGCGCTCAAAAAACAGCAATGACTGTTCCGAACGTTCGTCGTGAATCTTTTTTACGCCCGCCGCCAGCTCAGGACGCAAGGAGAGCCGATCCAGTGCAGCAAAAGCGGATTCCTTGATGGCATATAGCGGATCATCCGTCAGCAGCAGTGCACGTCGGTAGAAAATGCTGTTGCCCTCGCGGCGGGTTGAAACAAGCGCGGCCTGCGCCAGGATCTTGAGATGGTGACTCAGGGCCGACTGGCGTACATCAACAATCCGGCACAGCTCCAGCACCCCGAACGATTCGGTGCGCAGCAGGCGCAGAATATCCAGGCGTAATGGATCTGCCAGCGCTTTGAACACGCGCGTCAGATCCTCGGCTTCAGTGATGACCGGGCGCGGCGTATTGGTGTCAAAGTGTCTTGCTGTTGCTTCCATAGGTTGCGCACTATAGCAGCTTTGCATTCTATATCAAAATATTTTGATGGAGAGTTGCAGGTGTTTGAAGGTAAATAAGTGACCGATATGCCGATGTGTGTGGAAAATCGGGCGCAACTGCGGGAAAATACGCGCTTTACGTAATCCTCAAACGCGCAGCCCCCGAAACAGGAGCCCCACCCCTATGTCGAACCGACTGACCTCGCGCCGCGACCGCGCCAATGCCATCCGCGCACTCAGCATGGATGCCGTGCAGAAAGCCAACTCCGGTCACCCAGGCGCCCCGATGGGCATGGCGGATATTGCAGAAGTCCTCTGGAATGACTATCTGTCGCACAATCCGGTAAACCCTCAGTGGGTCAATCGCGACCGCTTTGTTTTGTCAAATGGCCACGGTTCCATGCTGATTTATTCTCTGCTGCACCTGACCGGCTACGACCTGCCAGTCTCCGAGCTGCAGAATTTCAGACAACTGCACTCCAAAACACCGGGTCACCCGGAATATGGTTATACCCCTGGTGTTGAAACTACCACCGGTCCTCTGGGACAGGGCCTGGCCAACGCTGTGGGCATGGCGATAGCCGAAAAGACTCTGGCTGCGCAGTTTAATCGCCCGGATCACGAGATTATTGACCACTTCACATATGTGTTTGCCGGTGACGGTTGTTTGATGGAGGGCGTCTCGCACGAAGTCAGCTCGCTGGCAGGCACTCTGGGACTGGGCAAGCTGATTGTGTTCTATGACGACAACGGCATTTCCATCGACGGTGATGTTGAAGGCTGGTTTACCGATGACACCACCGGCCGTTTTGAGTCCTACGGCTGGCAGGTGCTGGCAGTGGATGGGCATGATGCTGCGCAGATCAGCAAGGCCATTGAGGCAGCGCAGTCAGACACACAACGCCCGAGCATCATTCGCTGCAAGACCGTGATTGGTTTCGGTTCGCCGGCCAAGTCAGGCACAGCCGGGGTGCACGGTTCGCCGCTGGGTGACGATGAAGTGGCGGCAACCCGCAAGGCACTGGGTTGGGAGCATGCACCGTTTGAAGTACCGGATGCGATCAAAAAGGACTGGGACGGACGCGAGCGCGGGTTTCAGGCAGAGAATCGCTGGAAGGAGCAGATGGGACGCTACGAGGAGGCCCATCCTGAACTGGCAATGGAGTTGGTGCGTCGCCTGAAGGGTGAACTGCCTGGTCGTTTTGATGAGTGCGCAGGCAAACTGATTGCTGCCGCCAATGAAAAGGCCGAGGGAATTGCCTCACGCAAGGCGTCACAGAACATGATAGCGGCGTTTGGCGAGATTCTGCCGGAGTTGCTGGGAGGTTCGGCTGATCTGGCGGGCTCCAACCTGACCATGTGGAAAGGCAGTGAGCCAATCAGTGAACAAGCCAATGGCAACTATATTTATTACGGTGTGCGCGAATTCGGCATGAGCGCGATCATGAATGGTATAGCCTTGCACGGTGGATTTATTCCCTTTGGCGGCACCTTCCTGATTTTCATGGAGTATGCGCGTAATGCTGTACGCATGGGCGCACTGATGAAGCAGCAGGTCATCAATGTCTACACCCACGACTCGATTGGTCAGGGTGAAGATGGTCCAACGCACCAGCCCATTGAACAACTTGCCAATCTGCGAACCACGCCCAATATGTCGGTCTGGCGACCTGCCGATGCAGTTGAAACTGCGGTTGCCTGGAAGCAGGCCCTGCAGCGTCGCAATGGTCCGACATCACTGGTATTTTCCCGTCAGAATCTTCCCCATCAAACACGTGATGCCGAGCAATTGCAGAACATCGAGCGCGGTGGATATGTGCTGGAAGACTGTCAGGGCCAGCCTGAGATGATTGTGATTGCGACCGGGTCGGAAGTGGCAATAGCCCGCGAGGCGGTCAGGCAACTGCAGGCTGGCGGGGCGAAAGCACGATTGGTTTCCATGCCGTCAACTGATGTATTTGATGCCCAGGATGCGGCCTATCGCGAACAGGTGCTGCCGGCGGCAGTTCGCAAACGCCTGGCTGTCGAAGCGGCTGCTGCAGATTACTGGTACAAGTATGTTGGTCTGGATGGCGCGGTCGTCGGGATGACAACCTTTGGTGAATCGGCACCGGGCGGGGTGCTGATGAAAGAATTCGGATTCACTGCAGAAAACGTAGTGGCAAAAGCAAAAGCCCTTTAAAACTGAGCAAGCCATGACTAAGCCTTTTCGGCTGGCAATAAACGGGTATGGTCGTATAGGCCGCTGTGTGCTGCGCGCCTTGCATGAAAGTCAGGCTTACCCGGACATGCAGATAGTTGCTGTCAATGACCTGACGGACGCCCGTACCCTGTCACACCTGACACGGTATGACAGCACACACGGACGTTTTGCCGGTGAGGTTGTACTGGAGGCGCCAGATCTGATGCGGGTCAATGGTCAGCCGGTCATGGTGTTGTCGCAGCCCAGGGCAGAAGATCTGCCCTGGAGGGCACTGGATATTGATCTGGTGCTTGAGTGCAGTGGTTGCTTCAGCGACCGTGCCACGGCAGAAAAACATCTGACTGCAGGCGCTGGCAGACTGCTGTTTTCACAGCCTGCCCAGAGTGATGTGGATGCTACGGTGGTCTATGGCATCAACCACCAGCAATTGAGTGCGGAGCATCGCATTGTGTCTGCCGCTTCCTGCACCACTAACTGTGTGGTGCCGGTAATCAAGTGTCTTGATGATGCCTTCGGTCTGGACTATGGTGTGATTACAACGATTCATTCTGCCATGAATGATCAACCGGTAATCGACGCGTATCACAATCAGGATTTACGAAAAACCCGCAGTGCTGTGCAGTCCATTATTCCTGTGGATACCGAGATAGCCAAAGGCATAGGACGTATATTGCCGCATCTGGATGGACGGTTTTCAGCACAGGCGATGCGGGTGCCCACCCTGAACGTCTCTGCGATCGACCTGACTGTCACGGTGCGGCAGAACGCGTCGACAAGGGCTGTGAATGATGCCATCCGTGCGGCCGCAAAAAATTCGATCCGGAATGTGCTGGCCTGTACTGATGAACCATTGGCGTCATGCGATTTTAATCACGATCTGCGTTCGGCCATTGTTGATTTGAGCCAGACCCGTGTAAGCGGGCAGCATCTGATCAAAGTGCTGGCCTGGTTTGACAATGAATGGGCGTACGCTAACCGTATGCTGGATGTGGCAAATGTCATCTGTCAGTTAAACAAGGAGTAAACCGAATTAATGACTACATCATCAAAAAAAATCACAAGGATGCAGGATCTGGATCTGCACGGTAAACGTGTGCTGATCCGCGAAGACCTGAATGTGCCGGTCAAGGACGGGAAAGTCGCCAATGACACACGAATAGTTGCTGCCCTGCCCGCGTTGCAACTGGCACTGAACGCCGGTGCCAGGTTAATGGTTATGTCTCATCTGGGAAGGCCGGAGGAAGGGAAGCCCATAGCGGATCAGCCGGAGTCATCATTGGCGCCGGTTGCCGCGCATCTTGAGAAATTGCTGGGCAGCAGCGTACGACTGGTGCAGGACTACCTGCAGAATCCGGATAACGCCGCTCCGCAGGATGGCGAGCTGGTGTTGCTGGAAAATGTCCGCGTGAATGTGGGTGAAGGCAAGAACAGTGATGAACTGTCACGCCAGTACGCAGCACTGTGTGATGTGTTTGTGATGGATGCGTTTGGTACCGCTCATCGTGCGCAGGCCAGCACACATGGTGTTGCCAGATTTGCGCCTGTTGCCTGTGCCGGTCCGCTGCTGGCGGCCGAGCTGGATGCGCTGGAAAAAGCCCTGAAAAAGCCGGAGCGACCAATGCTGGCAATTGTCGGCGGGGCCAAGGTGTCCAGCAAACTACGTGTCCTGGAAAGTCTGGCGGAAAAAACCGATCAGTTGATTGTTGGTGGCGGAATCGCCAATACGTTTCTACTGGCAGCAGGATATCCGGTTGGCAAATCACTGGTTGAAACAGATCTGGTGGACACTGCGAAAGCGCTGATGGCAAAAACGTCAATCCCGTTGCCGGTTGATGTAGTCGTGGCAAAAACGTTTGCTGCTGATGCGCCGGCTACAATAAAGCTGGTCGGTGATGTTGCCGACGATGACATGATTCTGGATGTCGGGCCGCAAACGGCAGAAAAGCTGGCGGAAATTATTGCGTCCATGAAAACAATTATCTGGAATGGGCCGCTTGGTGTCTTTGAGTTCCCTGCCTTTGCCAACGGCACCGAAGCTGTTGCCCGGGCAATCGCCGCAAACAAGGGGTTTTCAATTGCCGGCGGTGGTGAAACCATACAGGCCATAGACAAATTTGGTATTACGGATCAGGTGTCTTACATTTCCACCGGTGGTGGTGCTTTCCTGGAGTTTGTTCAGGGTGAAGAGTTACCTGCGGTTGCGATACTTGAACATTAATCGATTGCACTATTAGAAGAGGATCTATTTATGGCACTTATCAGTTTGCGACAGCTGCTGGATCATGCGGCAGAACACGGTTACGGTGTGCCGGCTTTCAATGTCAATAATCTGGAGCAGGTTCGCGCCATCATGGAGGCAGCGAACGAAGTCAACAGCCCGGTCATTCTGCAGGCATCGGCCGGTGCGCGAAAGTATGCTGGTTCAACATTTCTTCGACATCTGATTCTCGCTGCCATCGAAGAGTTTCCGCATATCCCTATTGTGATGCACCAGGACCATGGCGTATCCCCTGCTGTTTGTCAGCGTTCGATACAGCTGGGATTTTCTTCAGTGATGATGGACGGCTCTTTGGGTGTGGACGGCAAAACCCCGACTGACTATGACTACAATGTTGAAGTGACCCGCACTGTGGTGCAGATGGCGCACGCGGGCGGTGTATCCGTGGAAGGTGAAATCGGATGCCTGGGGTCTCTCGAAACCGGTATGGCCGGCGAAGAAGATGGTATCGGCGCTGAAGGCAAACTCACGCATGAACAAATGCTGACTGACCCTGAAGAGGCCGCATCATTTGTTAAGGATACCGGTGTGGATGCACTGGCAATCGCTGTAGGTACCAGTCATGGTGCATACAAGTTCAGCCGTCCGCCGACCGGAGATATTCTCGCGATTGAGCGTATCAAGCAGATTCATGCGCGCATTCCCAATACGCATCTGGTTATGCATGGCTCGTCTTCAGTGCCGCAGGAGTGGCTTGCTGTCATCAATGAATTCGGTGGTGAAATTGCTGAAACCTATGGTGTGCCAGTGGAGGAAATTCAGGAAGGCATTAAACATGGTGTGCGCAAGGTGAATATTGATACGGATCTGCGCCTGGCATCGACGGGTGCGGTCCGCAGGTTTCTGGCGGAAAACAAGTCAGAGTTTGATCCGCGAAAGTTCCTGATACCGACGATCAAGGCGATGAAGGGGATTGTGAAGGATAGGCTGGAGGCATTTGGTACGGCCGGACAGATTGACCGGATCGGGAAGATTTACAGTCTGGAGCAGATGGCGGATAAGTACGGACTG